>Ga0183100_1000469_pt1 | contig 32577 bp, 27 predicted proteins | sample Biomet2_FD_127789 | JGI IMG/M metagenome (GOLD analysis project Ga0183100, IMG submission 127789) | Microbial communities from bioreactor (seeded with anoxic lake sediment) at LBNL, California, USA - Biofuel metagenome 2 | ecosystem: Engineered > Bioreactor > Anaerobic > Unclassified ... | reverse complement strand
GCCTACTTCCTGCCCATCAACCAGCCGAGCAGAAGCCCGATGACGAAGGACCCGCCGATGGCGTAGTAGGGCTTCTCGCGGATGACCTTGTCCGCGTCCTGCATGCGGTTGCGCAAGTGGCCTTCAATCTCGCCGCACTTCACCTTGGCCACGGCCAGGCGCTCTTCCAACACGGCGCGCGCGGCGCGGGTGCGGTCGTCGATTTCACCGGCGGTGGCTTCGATGAGCTTCTGCGCGTGACCGATGACCTCGCGCAGTTCCTGGGCCATTTCCTCGCTGTGTGCGCTGTCCTTGAACATGGGGGCCTCCTAGGCGAAGGTTTGTGCGGGGTCGCTGTGTGTAAGGCTGACCAATATTCGCCTGACTGGCGCGGTCTGTCAAGGCTTGGGGGCGTTAGGCTTCAAATATTGCGGGGGGCTAGCCGATGCCGGGCTCCGTGGTCCAGGCGTAGATTGGCGTAAGGGGCTGGTAGCCCACAAGGTCGATGCGCATGGCGCAAATGGCTCCAAACATGGGCGGCAGCACCAGATTGTTGACGAAGCCCCACGGTTGCGCCTGCTTCCAGGTGCAGGGGGGGCCCAGCAGTATGGAGCGCGTGCGCGCCGGGGTTTTGCCGGTGTGGATGAGCGCGAGCGCGCGCATTTCCGGCCAGGTGAACCAGCGCGCGCCGTGGAGCAGGTGGCGGTTCTTCGTGGGCCAGCAGCAGCCGCGCGCCAGCCAGTAGGCGGAATGCCGGTTCAAAAAGCCGATGAGCAGGCCCTTGGCGGCCACGCGGGCGGCCTCGGCCAGCACGCGGCCGGGATCCTCGCAAAACTCCAGCACGGTCCACAACACGCAAAAGTCGTATTCCTTGTCGGCGAAGGGCAGCACCTCGCCGTCGCCCACGTAGAGCTCGGCCTCTGGCCCCAGGCGCTTGCGCGCGGCGTCGATCATCCCGGGCGACTTGTCCAGCCCGGCCACGGAAAAGCCGTCGTCGAAAAGGATGTGTTGGAATAGTCCCGTACCACAGCCTATCTCCAGCACGCGCTGGTTGCGCCGGGGCCACTCGGCCACCACGCTGTCCAAAAGGCGGCGCTCCGCGCCGAGGGCGAAGCGGCCCTCGCGCGTGGTGAACCAGTCCTCATAGCGCGCGGCATCCCAGTCCATAGGCTTTCCGCCACCGCTCCGGCCCGCCCCGGGGCGGGCCGGACGCGGCGGCAGTTTGGGCTATTTCTCGTTCAGGGCTTCGTAAACGTGGCCGACCATGGCGTCGTTGGGAGCCAGGGTCTTGGCGCCGGGGGTCCATTTGGCCGGGCAGACCTCGTTGGGGTTTTTGATGAGGTAGACGTTGGCCTCCAGCTTGCGCACCAGCTCATCGGCGTTTCTGCCCACGTTGTAGAAGTTCACCTCGCTGGAGACGAGCACGCCGTCGGGATTGATGACGAACGTGCCGCGCAGGGCAAGGCCGGTCTCCTGGTCCCATACGTCGAAGTAGCGCGAAACGTTGCCCGCGGGATCGCCGCCCATGAGGAACTTCACGTCCTTGAGCAGACGTTCGCTGGTCTGCCAGGCCATGTGGGCGTATTTGGTGTCCGTGGAGACGCTGACGACCTCGGCACCGAGCTTTTTGAGCTTGGCGTGCTGGGCGGCCAAGTCGGCCAGCTCCGTGGGGCACACGAAGGTGAAGTCCGCCGGGTAGAACACGAGGACCAGCCACTTCTTTTTCTTTTGGATTTTTTCGGAATCCACAACGGTGAAGCCGCCCTCGGTGGGGTCATAGGCCTCAAGCGTGAAATTCTTGATTTTCTGGCCGACCTTGGCACACTCCATGAACTCGTAGTCGTCGTGATCGCAGCATTCCATGACGTTTCTCCGTTGTGGTTGTCGTTGTTCGGAAAGCGATTGGCCCGCGTAGGTTCCGGTGCAGGCGGGCGATGTCTGCCCGTGGCAAAACTAGTAAAAATTCCTAGTTTATTCGTCAAGCAAATTCCGAACGGGTATTGATGAAAGCCATCAATACTACGAACGCGGCGCAGCGCAAGGGGGGGGAGGAGACGGAAAAGGCGCCCCCGAAGGAGCGCCTCTACGACCTTTATGAAAAAAGAAGCGCCTATACGGCCAAACTCCTCAGGTCTTTTTGGGCCAACTGGTGCATTCTCTCGCTTACCAGGACCAAGGCATTTTTCTTCGTTTCCGTGACCACGAGGGTCTTCTCTTTCTTTGCAGGACAGGACTGAGCTTTGCTCTTGCGCGTGTTGCCCACGGCTGCATCCTCCGAATAGGTGAATCAAGGGGCTAGGCGTCTACGCCAAGCCAGCCTACGACAATGCCACTCAGGCCTGGGCCGACTCGATTTTGCGAACCGTGCCCGAAAATGCCGTGTACATCTGGTTGATGAAGAAGTAAAGCGACAAAATGTCGGCGACTATATACCCGACACGCACGTCAACCACCTTATCGAAGTAGTTAATCTCCGGATAGTCAAGGCAAAGATATGCATAGACCTGCCGCTGGGCGGTAAGGAGATCCCCACCGCGCCACCAAAAGAGTCCATTTTCCGTCGCCTTCTTCGTAAGCCGCGTCCAAAACTCCGTCGGGTCGTCGAGGTCGTTGTTCTTCAAGGTACACGGAATGACCAAGGTGGACTTGTAACAAGAATCCCTGGGGGGAGGTGTCTCGCCGCCCCTCTTGCCACCCTGAATTTTCCTCCAGCATGAAACCCAGTCGTCGTCCCAGTGCCCCGTCATCGGCCTGTGGGCCTGGAATGGACGCGGAGTTGCGCTTTTTTCCGCATAGCTCAAAGCAAGGATGGGGTCGAGCCGAGGGTTCAAATAGGCCCCAGCGGCGACAGCCTCGGGGATGTTGTTCTGCAAGTAATATGCGCCCAGGTTTTCCACATGCTGCGACGCGGTGTTTGAGCTAACCTCGCTTTCGAACTGGTCGCGGTACCGTATGTCATCGCCGACATTGGTCGAGTAGATACAGGGTTGGCCTGTGTCGGGTTTGCGGCGGTGATATTTGAACGCGAACCGAGGAACGCAATCGGCACCTTTCTTGAGTGCGAACAGTTGCCTGGCGAAATCGAAATTTTGCCTCAGGGCAATTTGCATGCGCAACTGCAGGAAAAAGGTGAAGTCCTCCATCTTTTCTTTTTGCAGGTTCGGCTTCCTTGCAGATATCCCCCTAAGTTCCTTGTGCTTTTCTCCGGCCAAAAACAGATGGTTGATGATCTGCCCCTGGTTCCAGCAAATCATTTTGTGCAGGATTTCAAGACATGCGCCGTTCATGTCGCATGCCGCCACAGCCGTTGCTGCCTCTGTTTGTTCCTTGTCTTTGCCTGCTGCCGGGGTGCCTCCTTTGCGTTTATCCTTCGCGGGTGAGGTCGGCGTGTCGCCACCAGGACTCGCCTTGCCGCGCTGTCCGCTTTCGATCCCCTGGGCAACAGGCTCCGATGCCCAGTGGAGTTGGAAGAGCTGGGCTTTGCCATGCCCCTTCGGCAATTCAATCTCGCCCAGATCCAACACGGCGGCGGCATGTTCCTTTGGCGACCGCGTCAGCTCATCCGCGACGGCCTTCGAGCACCAAACCGTGCCTGGGATAGTGATGGGTTCGATGCGGGCGCACAGATCAATCTCTGGCCCGTTATAATCCTTGGTGCCATCAGGCCTCTCGTGTTCTTGCACAAGCCCGACATGGACCCCGATGCGCAGACCGTGCCGCTCGTCGCTGATGCTGGCCCAGCGGAAGCTGTTGAAGTGGTCCCGGAGCCGAAGCCCCATTTCCGCAGCGGCCTTGCCTGTAGAGACAAACAGCTGGATGCCGTCGCCAGAGTACTTCCTGCACATCACGTCCGGCGTTGTCGCAACCTGCTGGACGAATTGGTCGATGTGCCGCTGGATCTTTGCGCGGGATTCCATGCTGTCGATGGCAGATGAATGGACAATATCGGCGAACACAAACCCATATATATGCTCTCGCGCTTCACGGGCCATATCACCCTCCTTGTATGTCCGGCCAGTATCTCAAAACAGACTATATTGTCAACGTGATACGGCTTTGGCCTTCCCTCCCGGCCAATCGTGCTATATAAATGTTGGCGTGACGCGGCCCCAATGCGCCGCCCGTTAGAACATCCATCCAGAAAAGAGGCCCCATGACCCAGCTCATCCATGGCTTTACGCTTGAGCGCGAGCAGGAAATTCCCGAACTTTCCGCCACGGCGCGCATTTATCGTCACGCCAAAACCGGCGGGCGGCTCTTGTCGCTCATCAGCCCCGACGAAAACAAGGTGTTCGGCGTGGCCTTCCGCACGCCTCCCGCCGACTCCACCGGCCTGCCGCACATCCTTGAGCACAGCGTGCTCTGCGGTTCGCGCAAATATCCGGTCAAGGAGCCCTTCGTGGAGCTCATCAAGGGCTCGCTGAACACTTTCCTCAACGCGCTGACTTTTCCCGACAAGACCTGCTACCCCGTGGCCAGCGCCAATCTGCAGGACTTCTACAACCTTGTTGATGTCTATCTGGACGCGGTGTTCTTCCCCAGCCTCACGCCCAACACCCTCAAGCAGGAGGGCTGGCACTACGACGTGGAGAACGCGGCCGATCCGCTGACCTACAAAGGCGTGGTGTTCAACGAGATGAAGGGCGTGTACTCCTCGCCCGACAGTCTGCTCGGCGAGTACTCCCAGCGTTCGCTCTACCCGGACACCTGCTACGGGCTTGATTCCGGCGGCGACCCGGAGCGCATTCCCGATCTGACCTTCGAGCAGTTCATGGGCTTCCACAAGAGCCTGTACCATCCGGCCAACGCCTACGCCTTCTTTTCCGGCGACGACGACCCGGAAAAGCGTCTGGAGCTGCTCGACGAGTATTTTTCGCAATTTGAGGCTCCGGCCAGCGCGCCTGAAACCGGGGTGACCTCGCAGCCTCCGTTCTCCGCGCCGCGCCGCTTTGTGCATGCCTACGCGGCGGAGGCCCCGGAGAACATGCCCGAGGAGGCCGACGAGGTTGACGAGACCGATGACGCCGACGAAGCCGCCGGCGCGGCCCGGGCCATGTGCACCGTGAACTTCGGCCTGCCCGACACCCACAACCCGGACCTGAGCTTGGCCTTTGAGGTGTTGGAGCATGTGCTTATCGGCCTGCCGTCCTCGCCGCTGCGCAAGGCGCTGGTCGATTCCGGCCTGGGCGAGGATTTGACCGGCGGAGGGCTGGAGACGGACCTCAAGCAGATGTCCTTCTCCGTTGGCCTCAAAGGCCTGCCCGCAAAGGAGGCCGAGGCCGCGGCGGACAAGGTGGAGGCCCTCGTGCTCGACACCCTGCGCAGGCTGGCGGATGGCGGCGGGGAATGTCTGCACCCGGACGACATCCGCGCGGGCGTGAACAGCGTGGAATTCGACCTGCGCGAGAACAACACCGGCAGCTATCCGCGCGGGCTGGTCATCTTCTTCGAGGCGCTGGCCACATGGCTGTACGACGGCGATCCGCTGGCCCACCTGCCCTTCGAGGGGCCGCTGGCGCGCCTCAAGGCCCGTCTGGCCAAGGGCGAGCCCGTGTTTGAGGAGCTTATCCGCAAGCACTTTTTGGAAAACACGCATCGTACCCTGGTGATTCTGACACCCGACACCACCCTTGGCGCCAAGCGCGAGGCCGCGGAGCGGGCGCGCCTGCAGGCCGTGAAGGACGCCCTGGCCCCGTCGGAGCTGGAGCGTCTGGTGGCCGAAACCCATGAGCTGCATGCCCTGCAGACCGCGCCGGACGCGCCGGAGGACCTGGCGAAGATCCCGCGCCTGACTCTGGCCGATCTCCCGCGCGAAAACGCGCGCATCCCCCAGGAGGAAACGGCCCTGCCCGGGCAGTCCGGCCATGGGGTGCGTGTTTTCACCCACGATTTGCCCACCAGCGGCGTGGTCTATCTGGACTTCGGCTTCGACCTTTCGGCCGTGCCCGACGAATTGGTGCCGCTGGTGCCCATTTTGGGCCGCGCCCTGCTGGAAATGGGCACCAGGCGCAGCAGCTTCGAGGATCTGTCCCGGGCCATCGCCATGAACACGGGCGGCTTGTGGGCGCAGACCTTCGTGTCCTCCGTGCGCAAGAACGGCGGTCCGAATCCGCTGGAGGCGGCGCAACGGCTGTTCCTGCGCGGCAAGGCCACGGGCGAGAACCTGCCCGCGCTGCTGAACCTGCTGGCCGAGGTGCTGGGCGAGGCGGATTTTTCCGACAGCGCGCGCCTGGGCAAGATCATTCTGGAATCCAAAGCCCGGCGCGAGCAGCGGCTCATCCCCGCCGGGCACACCCTGGCCGCCACGCGCCTGAAGGCCGGAACCGGCGTGGCCCAGGCCATGAACGAGGCCATGGGCGGCCTGACCGGCTTGTTCTATGTTCGCGAGCTTGCCAACCGCATGCAGACCGCGCCCGAGGGCGTGAGCGCCGATTTGCACCGCCTGCTGGCGCTGCTGCTCAACCGCCGTGGGCTCTACGTCAACCTCACGGCCGACGGCAAGAATATCCAGACCGCGCTGCCCCGCTTGGCCGATGTGATGGACGCCCTGCCGGAGGCCGAGCGCCCGGCGGAAACGCGCGCCATTCCCGTTCTCCCCAAGCGTGAGGGGCTGTGCCTGCCCGCCCAGGTGAACTACGTGGCCGCGGGCGGCAATGCGCGCGCCCTTGGGCAGGAGCCCGGCGCGGCCGCCTCCGTGGCGTCCAAGTTCCTGCGCGCGGGCTATTTGTGGGAGCGCGTGCGCGTGCAGGGCGGAGCTTACGGGGCCTCCTGCGCGTACAGCAGGCTTTCGGGAAACCTCATCTTCGCCTCCTACCGGGACCCCAACGTGGCGCGCACCCTGGACGCCTACACAGGCGTGGGCCCCTATCTCAAAAACTTGGTCATCGACCCCTCCGAGTTGGAAAAGAGCGTTGTCGGCAGCATCGGCGACATGGACCACTACATGCTTCCCGACGCCAAGGGCTTCACCGCCCTTGCCCGCGAGCTCACCGGCGAGGATGAAGCCTACCGGCAGGCCGCGCGCGAGGCGGTGTTGGGAACAAGCGTGAAGGATTTCCAGGCATTTGGCGATGCAGTGGAGGCCGTGCTGCGCGAGGGGCCGGTTGTTGTGGCCGGCGGGCGCGACGGGTTGGAGAAGTCGAATCTAGACTTTATATTGACCAAAGTGCTGTAACGTCCTATACAGGGTTCGGGAATGTCAATCGAGTGGCGTTCCCGAACCCTTCATAGACGACCAAACATAGGGCGACCGCACAAACGGCATGAGATTCCCCATCTTGGCCCTGGTCTTGCATTCGTAGCGGCATGGAAACCTCCATCCGCCACGCCGCACTCCGCCGCACCCTGCGCGCCGTCCTTCTGGCCGCGCTGGGCCCGCTACTCTTCTGCGTCGGCGGCTGTGCCATGCTGCCCTTCGCCATCGCCACCACCGCCTCCTTCGCCATGCCGCAGAACGCCTCCTTCGCCATGACCGGCGTGAAGAGCGTCTACACCACCGCCTCCATCGCCAGCGACGAACGCGACATCAACACCATGATGCGCGACAACGTCCTCACCTACAAAGCGCAAAGCGCGCTGCTCACCGCTGACGGCAGCCGGGATGTGCAGGTGCGCTCCTACAATGGCGAACTTTTCGCCGTGGGCGTGGTGGACACGCAAGCCGACCGCGACCGCGCCATCCGCGCCATGCAAAACGTCAAGGGCGTCGGGGCCATCAAGGGCTATATCCGCCTGCGCGGTTTCGAGGCGCCCATCAACCGCCTGGCCGACGGCAAGCTTGAAGACAGCGCCCGCCTGGCCCTGAGCCGCCACCTGCTGCACAAAAACTCCGGTGTGGAAATTCAGGCCGTGGACGGGCAGCTTTGCCTCATGGGCGTTGTGGGCACCCACGCCGAGGCGCTGGACATCATTCAGTATGTTGAAACCGTCACCGGCAAGCCCGCGCTGTCGCTGCTCGCCATCCGCGACGAATACGCCAGCGGCCAGACCCAGACGAACCGCCTCTACCTCCTGCGCCCAGGTGACGACTCCGTTCTCCACGCCGCCATGCGCGACGACCCCAACCCCTTGCCCAGCGCGCCCATCCGCATGGTCCGCGCGGGGCAGACAGCGCCGCCGCCAAGCATCCACGACTCCGGCCCGGTCTACCGCGCCGCCGTCACGCCGCCCCGAGGCCAGCCCGCCCCGGCCCTGGCCCCGGCCGTGAACAAGGTCCGGGCGCACGCCCAGCAGAAGCTCGCCGCCATGGCCCGGCAGGAGGCCAACCCCCTTGCCCGCGCCGAGCTGCTGGCCCTGGCCGACCAGATCGCCCAGGACCGTGAGCTCTCCATCTCCGACAGGCTTTCCGTCGCCGCCGACAGCTCCAGGCACCCCCAGGCCAAAAGCAAGATTTTGGCCATGCTCGCCCAATACTGAAGCGCCGAGGCAATCGGGACAACGCGATCGGGGCAGATGTCCCGTTGCCGCGGCGCATTGCCACTCCTGGGCACCCGCCGCAAAACGGCCCCCTCATTTTTCCGGCTTTGCTGAAGGTTTGAAGGCCTGAGCCCGTAAAGGAATATTCCTCGCGCTTTTCTCGCCAAGCTCCGCCATCCGTGTTATGATTTTTCATCTGCCGGACACTCTCGTCCTCCGGGGTGCGTTCGCGAGCCACGCCGCCCCGCCCGACACGGATATCCTCCACGTCCGTACGCACCCCTCACCCCTCGCTTCCCGTCTGGCCGTCTGACGTCATGCGCTGGTATCCCGCGTGTTTTTTGTCGGCAACGGCTGCGGAGCCGCCCCTCAGGGCTTTTCCCCGGGGACTGCGCTTCCGCAATGGCAACAGGAGCCCCTCAATGAACACCACAGGATTCTGCAAAATATTCCCGAGTTGCGAACGCTTCCGCAGTGGCAGGGGATTGAAGCAAGCCCCCGACGAACGTCCCTTGCGCTCGGATCTTTTCAGCGCCGACCAGATGGAGCAGCACGGCAAGGTGCTGGCGGCCGCGCACCAGCTGCGTTCCGGGTGCGCGCAGGACAAGCTGCTGGCGCGGCTGGCCAATAATGAAACGCTGCTGCTTGAGGTCCATAAGCTGCTGACCTTGGATGTGAAGGCGGACCGCAGGATCACCCCGGCCGGGGAATGGCTGCTGGACAACTTTTACGTCATTGAGGAACAGATACGCACGGCCGGCCGCCACCTGCCCAAGGGCTACAGCCGGGAGCTGCCGCGTTTGGCGGGGGGGGCTTCGGCCGGGCTGCCGCGCGTCTATGATCTCGCCCTGGAGACCATCGCCCACGGCGATGGCCGGGTGGACCCGGAGAATCTGCGCCGTTTCGTCTCGGCCTACCAGTCGGTGGCGGTGCTGACGCTGGGCGAACTTTGGGCCATCCCCATCATGCTGCGGCTCACGCTCATCGAGAACCTGCGGCGCGTTGCCGCGCGCATCGCCGGGCACCGGCTCGACCGCAACCGCGCCGAGGCCTGGGCCGACAAAATGACGGCGGTGGCGGCGGGGGAGCCGCAGAACCTGATTCTGGCCATTGCCGACATGGCCCGCTCCGATCCGCCCATGGTGAGTTCCTTCGTGGCCGAGCTGACGCGCCGCTTGCACGGGCAAGGCCCGGCACTGGCCTTGCCGCTCACCTGGATCGAGCAGCGCCTGTCCGAGTCCGGCCTGACCAGCGAGGAGCTGGTGCGCTCGGAGAACCAGCAGCAGGCTGCGGACCAGGTGTCCATAAGCAACACCATTGGCAGCTTGCGTTCTTTGGGCGCCATGGACTGGCGTGGGTTTGTGGAGGCAATGAGCCTTGTGGAACGAACCCTTGCCGAGGACCCGGCGGGCATTTACGAGGCCATGGATTTCGCCACCCGAGACCGTTACCGCCACGTGGTGGAGCGCATGGCCAAGGCCAGCCCCAGCTCCGAGAGCGAAGTGGCGCGGCAAGCCATTGTTCTGGCGCAGGAAGCGCTCGCACGCTCAGGCCAAGGCGACCGCGCCGCACACGTGGGCTTTTATCTCCTTGACGAAGGTCTGAGGCCGTTGGAGCACACTGTCGGCGTGCGCAGCGGCGTCGCCGGGACCTTGCGCGGTCGCGCCCTCAGACGCCCGCTTCTACTGTACTGCGGTGGCATTTCGCTCATGACGGTCCTTTTCGCCGCCGGTTTGACCGGCATGGCCTGGAGCGGCGGCCTGCATAGCTGGCCGTTGGCATTGATCGGATGCCTCGCGCTGTTTTGCGCCAGCCAGTTGGCCGTGGCGTTGGCGAACTGGCTGGCGACGCTGCTGGCCACGCCGCAAGCGCTGCCGCGCATGGATTTCTCCAAGGGCATCCCGGGGGAGTTCCGCACTCTGGTGGTGGTTCCCACCATGGTCACCAGCGCGCAGGGCATCAAGGCACTGGTCAAGGCGCTGGAAGTGCGGTTCCTGGCGAACAGCGACCCGCAGCTTTTCTTTGGGCTGCTGACGGACTTTTGCGATGCGCCGACGGAGACGCTGCCCGGGGACGGGCCGCTGCTGCGGCTGGCCCGGGAGCGCATCGAGGCGTTGAACGCGAAATATCACGGCGCGCAGGGCGGCGGCTTCTATCTTTTTCATCGGCCGCGCCGCTTCAACGCGCAGGAAGCGACGTGGATGGGGCGCGAGCGCAAACGGGGCAAACTCGCTGACCTGAACGCGCTGCTGCGCGGAGGCGACGCCAACGCCTTCGCCCTTGTGGTGGGCGACAAAACCATGCTGCCGGGGGTGAGGTATGTCATCACCCTGGACACGGACACCCAACTGCCCCGCGACACGGCACGGCAGTTCGTGGGCGCCATGGCCCATCCGCTGAACCGCCCGCGTTTTGACGCGCAAAAGGGACGAGTGACCGGCGGCTACGGCATCCTCCAGCCGCGCATCGCCGCCAGCCTTTCCGGCACCAATCGCTCGCGCTACGCGCGCATGTGCGCCAGCGAGATCGGCATCGACCCCTATACCCGGGCGGTTTCCGATGTGTACCAGGACCTGTTCGGCGAGGGCTCGTTCATCGGCAAAGGCATCTACGACGTGGACGCCTTTGAGCAAGCGGTGGGCGGGCGCTTCCCCGACAATCGGATTTTGAGCCATGACCTTTTGGAAGGCTGCCACGCCCGTTGCGGGCTCTTGAGCGACGTGCAGCTCTACGAGGAATACCCCGCGCGCTACAGCGCGGACGTGGCCCGCAGGCGTCGCTGGATTCGCGGCGATTGGCAGATCGCGCGCTGGCTGTTGCCCGGCGTGCCCGGCCCGGACGGCCGCCCGCGTCCGAATCCGCTTTCGCTGCTTTCCCGCTGGAAGATTATGGACAACCTGCGGCGCAGCCTCACGGCCGCGGCGTTGACGCTTCTTTTGCTGGCGGGCTGGACTGTGCTCGCCTCGGCCTGGTTCTGGACGCTCGCGGTGTGCGGCGTCATCCTGCTGCCGGACATCGTCTCCGCGGGGCTCACCGCGTTGCAGAAGCCGGATGACCGCGCACTGCGGCAGCACCTTGCGGCCACGGCGCGCCTGTTGCCGCGCCATTTTGCCCAGGCCGCCCTCGCCTTGGTCTGCCTGCCGCACGAGGCCTTCTACAGTCTGGACGCCCTGGCGCGCACCGTTTGGCGCTTGTCGGTCACGCAACGGGGGCTGCTGGAGTGGAGTCCCTCCGGCGACGCGGGCGCTCGGGACCGGACGGATCTCGTCGGCTCGTACCGCGCAATGTGGTTCAGCCCCTTCACGGCCGCCGCAACGGGGCTTGGTTTGGCGGTGTTTCGCCCCATGGCGCTTTTTTTCGCCGCCCCAATACTCTGTCTTTGGATCGTTTCTCCGGTTATTACTTGGTGGCTTGGCCTGCCCTTGGCCCGGCGCCGGGAGCGCCTCTCCGAAACGCAGACTCTGTTCTTGCGCAAAATAGCGCGCAAAACCTGGGCGTTTTTCGAAACCTTCGTCGGCCCGGAGGACCACTGGCTGCCGCCGGACAACTACCAGGAACACCCCGTCGCCGTGGTGGCCCACCGCACCTCGCCCACAAACATGGGACTGGCGCTTTTGGCCAACCTCGCCGCGCACGACTTCGGAACCATCACCTGCGGGCGGATGCTGGAGCGCAGCACGCACACCCTGGAGACCATGGCCGCCCTGGAGCGGCACCGGGGCCATTTTTTCAACTGGTACGATACGCTTTCGCTTAACCCGTTGCCGCCGCGGTATATTTCCGCAGTGGACTCCGGAAATTTGGCCGGGCATTTGCTGACGATGCGCTCCGGCCTGCTTGCCTTGGCCGATGAGCCGATCCTTTCGGCGCGGCTGCTCCAAAGCCTGGGCGACACCCTGGAATTGGCCCTGGACGCCGCCGCCAAGACGCCCGCGGCCGCGTTGGGCGCGGATGTTCCGGCCCTCTTGGCCGGGCTGCGACACGATCTCGTCATGGACGCCGCCGAACGATCGGCCGGGGCGCCCGCCACCCTTGGCTCCCTGGGGCTGCGCCTTACGCGGCTGGCCTCGGCCATCGAAATTCTGGGCGCGGCCTTGGCCGCGCTGGAGGCCGCACCCGACAACGAACTGGACTGGTGGGTGCGCGCCATGGCCGGACAGTGCCGGGACGCCCTGGGTGAGCTGGCGCTCCTTGCGCCCTGGGCCGCTCCCGATGCTGGACTTGGAGCTCTGGCGGGCATCCCGGCCCTTGAATCCATGCCGACTCTGCGCGGGCTTGCCGCGCTTGAGCCGGAGCAACTGGCGATCCTGGCGCGCGGGCTTTCTCCCACCGCGCCTTCCGACGTCGGCCCCGCGGTTGCGTCCCTTGTGGCCTCGGCCAAGGCTCACGCCCAAGCCAGAATCACCGCCCTTTCGGCCTTGGCCGCGCGGTGCGGCGAGCTGGCCCGCATGGACTATGATTTTCTCTACGACGAAAAGCGTCGCCTGCTGGCCATCGGCTACAACGTGGATGAGAGGCGGCGGGACTTGAGCTGCTACGATCTGCTGGCCTCGGAGTCGCGGCTGGCAACCTTTGTGGCCATAGCCCAGGGGCAACTGCCACAGGAAAGCTGGTTTGCCCTGGGCCGCCTGCTTACAACGGCCGGGGGGGAGCCCATCCTCCTTTCCTGGAGCGGCTCCATGTTCGAATACCTTATGCCCATGCTGGTGATGCCCAGCTACGAACACACCCTGCTTGACCAGACTTGCGCCGCCGCGGTGGCCCGGCAAATAGACTACGGCAGGAAGCGCGGCGTGCCATGGGGCATTTCGGAATGCGGCTACAACGCCATCGACATGAACCGCAACTATCAATACCGGGCCTTCGGCGTGCCTGGTCTGGGGCTTAAGCGGGGGCTGGCAGAGGATCTGGTCATCGCGCCCTATGCCACGGTCATGGCGCTTATGGTGGCGCCGCAAGAGGCCTGCCAAAACCTGCTGCACCTGTCCGAAGCCGGATTTGAAGCCCGTTTCGGGCTCTATGAGGCCATAGACTTCACCCCCTCGCGCCTGCCGCGCGGGCAGGGTCGCGCCGTGGTGCGCTCATTCATGGTCCATCACCAGGGCATGGGCTACTTATCTCTGGCGAGCCAATTGCTGGGCTCTCCCATGCAACGGCGCTTCAAGGCCGACCCCCAGCTCCAGGCCACCTTGCCTTTGCTGCAGGAGCGCATCCCGCAGAGCGGGGCCTCCTTCGCGCATACCACCGAGCTCTCGGAGGGCCAGCTGGTTTCCAACCTGCCAGAAACGCCCACGCGCGTGTACAACACCCCCCATACGCCAAGCCCGGAAGTGCAGCTGCTCTCAAACGGCCGGTATCATGTCATGGTCACCAACGCGGGCGGCGGCTACAGCCGCTGGAAGGATATTTCCGTGACGCGCTGGCGCGAGGACGCCACCTGCGACAACTGGGGCTCGTTCTGCTACCTGCGCGACGTGGCCACCCGGGAGTTCTGGTCCACGGCTCACCAGCCCACGCTAAAGCCGCCCAAGCACTATGAGGCCATTTTCGCAGAGGACCGCGTCGAGTTTCACCGCCGCGACAACGATTACGACACCCGCCTGGAGATCGCCGTCTCGCCGGAGGACGACATCGAGCTGCGGCGGCTGCGCATCACCAACCGGGCGCGCGCGCGCCGCGCGCTGGACGTGACCAGCTACGCCGAGGTGGCCCTGGCCCAGCAGGCGGCCGACGCGCTGCATCCGGCCTTCAGCAATCTCTTTGTGCAGACGGAGATCATCACGCCGCAGCGGGCCATTCTGTGCACCCGCCGCCCCCGCTCCCAGGGCGAGGCCGCACCGTGTCTGCTGCATCTTATGGCCGTGCGCGGCGACAAGGCCACGGACGCTTCCTACGAAACCGACCGCATGCGTTTTGTCGGCCGGGGCAACACCGTCGCCGATCCCTTGGCGCTGCGCGCTGAGGCGGCGGGTTACTCCGTTTCCCTTTCCGGCACGCAAGGAGCGGTCCTTGATCCCATCGCGGCCATACGCCAGCGCATCTCCCTGGAGCCTGGCGAATCGGTGTTTGTGGACATGGTCACCGGCATGGCGGAAAACCGCGAGGCCGCAATGCTGTTGGTGGAAAAATACCAGGACCGCCGCCTGGCCGACCGCGTTTTCGATCTGGCCTGGACGCACAACCAGGTGCTGCTGCGCCAGCTCAACATCAGCGAGGCGGAGGCCCAGTTGTATGGCCGCCTGGCCGGAGCCATACTTTACGCGGGGGGGGCGCTGCGGGCCGAACCAGGCATCCTCGGCAAGAACCGCCGGGGGCAGTCCGGCCTGTGGGGCTACTCCATCTCCGGCGATTTGCCCATCGCGCTGCTCAAAATCGAGGATCCGGCCAACATCGAGCTGGCGCGCCAGCTTGTGCAGGCCCATGCCTATTGGCGGCTCAAGGGCCTGGCCGTGGATCTGGTCATTTGGAACGAGGATGAAGCGGGCTACCGGCAAGTGCTGCACGATCAGATCATGGGACTCATCGCGGCCGGCACCGAGGCCAATCTCACCGACCGGCCCGGCGGCATCTTCCTCCGGCCCGCGGACCGTATCGCCGAGGAGGATCGCATCCTGTTCCAGAGCGTGTCCCGGGTCATCTTGTCGGACCGCTGGGGCACCCTGGCCGAGCAGCTTGGCGGGCGGATGCTGGCGGGCGCATTGCCGGCGCCGCTCAAACCCGTGAGGATTAAGCGCGCCGACCCTCCGGCCGAGGTGCCGCTGCCTCGCACGGACCTGGCCTTTTTCAACGGTCTGGGAGGCTTTACGCCGGACGGCCGAGAGTATGTCATCACCACGGCGCACAGCCAACTGACGCCGACGCCCTGGGTGAATGTGCTGGCCAACCCCACGTTCGGCAGCGTGGTTTCCGAGAGCGGTCTGGCCTGCACCTGGAGCGAGAACGCCCACGAATTCCGCCTTACCCCTTGGGACAACGATCCCGTGAGCGATTTGCGCGGTGAGGCCTTCTACATCCGCGACGAGGAGCGCGGGCACTTTTGGTCGCCCACGCCTTTGCCCTGCCGCGGGGCCGCGCCCTATGTCACCCGGCACGGCTTCGGCTACAGCGTGTTCGAGCACACGGAGCGCGGCATCGCCACTGAACTATGGATGTATGTGGCGCTCGATGCGCCCGTCAAATTCGCCGTGCTCAAGGTGCGCAACGAGTCGGGCCGGGCGCGCGCGCTTTCCGTCATCGGCTATGTGGAATGGGTGCTGGGGGATTTGCGCGGCAAGACCGCCATGCATGTGGTGACGGAGATCGATCCGGGCAGCGGCGCGGTGTTCTCCCGCAACGCCTATAACACGGAGTTCGGCGAGCGCACGGCCTTCTTCGACGTGGACGACCCGGCGCGCTCGGTCTGCGGTGACCGGGCGGAATTTTTGGGCCGCAACGGAAATCTGGCCGCCCCCGCCGCCTTGGCGCGCACGCGCCTGTCCGGCCGGGTTGGGGCTGGGCTGGACCCCTGCGCCGCCATTCAAATGCGCCTCAATCTCGAGGCCGGAGAGCAGCGCGAAATGGTGTTCCGCCTTGGCGTGGGCCACAATGCCGAGGAGGCCAGAACGCTGGTCAAACGCTTCCGGGGCGTGGCCTCCGCGCGCCTTGCGCTCGACAAGGTGTGGCAGCACTGGACGCACACCCTGGGCGCGGTGCATGTGCAAACGCCCGATGCGGCCTTCAACGCGCTGGCCAATGGCTGGCTGCTCTATCAAACCGTGTCGTGCAGGCTGTGGGCGCGCTGCGCCACCTACCAGTCGGGCGGGGCTTTCGGCTTCCGCGACCAGTTGCAGGACGTCATGGCGCTTGTTCACGCCCGGCCGGGGCTGGTGCGCGAACATCTGCTGCTGTGCGCAAGCCGCCAGTTTGAGGAAGGCGACGCACAGCATTGGTGGCACCCGCCCCAGGGCCGCGGCGTGCGCACCAAGTGCTCGGACGACTACCTGTGGCTGCCGCTGGCCGTGTGCCGCTACGTGCGCACCACGGGCGATACCGGCGTGCTGGAAGAGCTTGTGCCCTTCCTTTCCGGCCGCCCCATGAAGGAGGATGAGGACTCGTATTACGATTTGCCCAGCCGCTCGGATGAGACCGCCAGTCTTTATGAGCACTGCGCGCGCGCCCTTTTTCATGGGCTGAGGTTCGGGGCGCGCGGCCTGCCGCTCATGGGCGCTGGCGACTGGAACGACGGCATGGACCTGGTGGGCAGGCAGGGCCGGGGAGAAAGCGTGTGGCTGGGCTTCTTCCTCTATGACGTGCTGACGGATTTTGCCGAGGTGGCCCGCGCACATGACGACCCGGCTTTCGCCGCGCGCTGCGTGAGCGAAGCGGCAACGCTTCGGCGGAACATCGAACTCCATGGCTGGGATGGGCAGTGGTACCGCCGGGCCTACTTCGACGATGGAACGCCGCTGGGCTCGGCCACGAACGCGGAGTGCCAGATCGACTCCATCTCCCAGAGCTGGTCCGTGCTCTCTGGCGCGGGAGAGCCCGCTCGCGCGCTTCAGGCCATGAACGCCTTGGACCAGCGCCTGGTGAACCGCGAGGCCAAACTTGTCCAGCTCCTTGCCCCGCCATTTGACGCCTCGGACCTGAACCCCGGCTACATCAAGGGCTACGCGCCGGGAGTGCGGGAGAACGGCGGGCAGTATACCCACGCGGCCGTGTGGGCGGCCATGGCCTTCGCCCGGCAGGGCGACGCCACGCGCGCCTGGGAGCTCTTCGAGATCATCAACCCGGTGAACCACGCGCGCACGGAGGATGAAACCGACGTTTACAAGGTGGAGCCCTATGTGACGGCGGCGGACGTGTACGCCGTGGCCCCGCATGTCGGGCGCGGCGGCTGGACCTGGTACACGGGCTCCGCCGCGTGGATGTACCGGCTCATGGTGGAATCGCTTCTGGGCCTGCGGCTTGAGGTGGACCACCTGCGCTTTGCGCCGTGCCTGCCCGCGCAGTGGCGGGAGTTCACCATGCACTACCGGCATCGGGAGACGGTGTACCACATCACGGTGGCGCAAACTCCGGCCGGAAGCGGCATGCTCGTGAGCCTGGACGGCGCACGGCAGGCGGACGGGCGCATCCCCCTGACGGATGACCACAAGGAGCACTGGGCCGAGGTTCAGGCGCCCATTGGCGGGTAGAGCATTCTCGCGGCAAAGGCGCGGCGTTGGAACACGCACAATTCAGGGGGCTTTCAGTCGAAAGCACGATCCTCCGGGGGGCTTGGCCGTATTGAATCCTGCGCGCGCGAAAAGACTTTGTGCGGGGCAGCCTTGCGCAAATATGTGCGGCAGGGTACGGATATCGCGAGACTGTGAACTCATGCTTCCAGCTTCCCCCGCCCAACACAGGAGGTCACCGTGACCACACCACCTGCGCCGCTGGGCAATCATCTTCTTGCCGCCCTGCCCGCGGAAGTCCAGCAGCGCCTTCTGCCGTTCCTTGAACGTGTGCCCATGCCGCTTGGCATGGTGCTCTATGAATCCGGCGACACCATGCACCATGTGTATTTCCCCACCGACTGCATCGTCTCGCTGCTCTATGTGATGGAGGACGGCGCTTCGGCGGAGATCTCCGTGGTTGGCAACGAGGGGCTTATCGGCGTGGCCCTGTTCATGGGGGGCTTGAGCACCCCCAGCCGGGCCCTGGTGCAAAGCGCAGGCTTTGCCTACCGCATGCCCGGGCAGCGGCTCAAGGACGAGTTCAACCGCCACGGCGAGCTGATGCTGCTTTTGCTGCGCTACACCCAGGCGCTCATAACGCAAATGGCCCAAACGGCGGTGTGCAACCGCCATCACAGCATCGACCAGCAACTGTGCCGCTGGCTGCTGCTCTCGCTGGACCGCCTGCATGACAACAAGTTGAGCATGACGCAGGAGCTTATCGCCAACATGCTCGGCGTCCGGCGCGAGGGCGTCACCGAGGCCGCGGGCAAGCTGCAAAAGCTCGGCGTCATCGAGTACAGCCGGGGGTGCATCACCGTGTTGGATCGGCCAAGGCTCGAAACGTTGTGCTGCGAGTGCTACGCGGTGGTGAAAAAGGAAACCGACCGGCTGTTGCCGTACCAGACCACGCGTCAGCAGGACTGACTCCCCACCCGATCGGCTGCCGCCACCCGGCGATTTCCAGGCCATCCGCGCCCGGCCTCCTCACCCTGGCTTCGCCCTCGGCGGAAGCCTTCCCTGCGTGTCGTGGCGAACAGACAAGCGCCCGGCCAAAGCCTATGGCTGCCCTATCGGGACAGAGCGGCACCTCTCTCGTGCCAGGCCTTGGCCTCCTTCGTGCTTCAGGACGATAATGCAATGCAGGAATCAACTTTTGCGCCTGCCGTCATCAACCTTTTGCTGGCCCGTCTCCCAGTGGATGAGACGGAGAGGGTTCTCCAAAGCTGCGAGCGCGTAAACTTGGGCTTCGGCGACATCTTATGTGAAGCGGACCAGCCCCTTCTGCACGTATATTTCCCGCTCACCGGCTTTGTGTCCCGCGTCACGGTGCTGGCCGGACATCCGGCGTTGGAGATGGGGCTTGTGGGCAACGAGGGCATGCTTGGCGCCACGCTGTCACTTGGGGTCAACGGCGCGCTCATGCGCGCAGTGGTGCAGGGCGCGGGCTCCGCGCTCAAAATGACCGCCTCGCAACTGCGCCATGAATTGAGCCGCTGCCCTTGCCTGCGGCAGACGCTGAACCGCTATCTGTTCATTCTTCTGGCGCAGCTGGCGCAAATCGCCGCATGCGCGCGCTTCCACGAAATTGAGCCGAGACTGGCGTGCTGGTTGCTGATGACCCACGACAGGGCGCACGCCGATCATTTCCACCTCACCCATGCCTACCTGGCCGACATGCTCGGCGTACGCCGCAGCGGCGTCTCCATTGCCGCTGGCGCATTGCAGCAGCGGGGCCTCATCCGCTACACCCGCGGCGAGATAAACATACTCGACCGCCAAGGGCTCGAGGCCGCGTCCTGTGCATGCTACGCGGCCATGCGGCAGGACTATGCGCAGGGGTTCGCCTAACCCCCGCGTCCGCTGACGCCAATTCCCATATCCCCGTTGCTTCTGGCCGCGCCCATGCCGCCAGGCCTTTGCCGCAGGTTCAAAATGGAGGCCGCCCCCCGCTTGAACCCGGCGTTGGCCGATGCTTCATGCGGGGGGCGGTTGGAGGGAGGGAGATAAAGACTTGGACGGCGGCACGTGGTGCTCTGCTGGGGTGGGGGGCTGCGCAACCGTGCCGTTGCGCAGCCCCGCTCAATGAGGTGGGACTAGTTGATGGTGATCTCCACGCGGCGGTTCAGGTGGCGGCCGTCGGAGGTGCTGTTGTCGAACTTGGGATTCGACTTGCCCTTGCCGACGATATTGAGCTGCCCCTTGTAGCCCTTGTTCTTGATCCAGGTGGCCACGGAATTGGCGCGGCGCTCGGAGAGCTTCTGATTGTACGCATCGGTGCCCACGCTATCCGTGTTGCCCGTAACGGTGAAGCTCTGGCAGCTGGAGCCGTTGAGAAGCGTGACGGCCTGGTCCAAGGCGGGGACCATGTCCTCGGTGATCTTGAACTTGTCGAAGGCGAAGTTCAGGTTGCCGAAGGTTATGGATTCGCACGCGCCGGAGGCGACGACAGCGGCCGGGGCCATGGCGCGGGCAGCGGTGGGGGCCGTGGCGCGGGCCTCCTCGGGCACAACGGTGTAGAACACGTCGCGCACGAACTGCTTCATGCCCGCGTCGGTGGCCAGGACATTGGGGTCGCCCACGACGCTGCAGCCCTTAAGGGCGCGTATCTGCGACACGACTTCCTTGCCATGGGCCTTGTCGGCATAGCTGACGATATGGATGCACAGGTTGGGGTACTTGCTGTACAGGGCCTGGGCCTCGGCCACGGGGTCGTTGCCGTAATTCGAGTTGCCGTCGGTGAAGAGGATCAGCGCGGTGCTGCCGTTCAGCGAGGCCAGGGTGGGGTCGATCTTGTCGAGGCCAAAACCCATGGGGGTGATGCGGCCGTAAGGATCGTACTTGGTGTCGATGGACTCGATGGCGGAGGCCACGGCGGCCCGGCGGAAGGTGACGGGGGCCAGCTCTGTGGCGGAGGGCGCGAAGGTGTTCACGCCGCTCTTATATCCCAGCTCGGGGATTTCGGAGCTCATCTTGACGCCGAGCTCCTTGGCCATCTTGAGCTTGAGTCCGCTCCAGTCGGGGCTGGTCAGCACCATGGAGCCGGAGTGGTCATAAAGCAGGATGAAGTTATCGACCTTGGGGCGCAGGGTTTCGGCCTGGACCGGGAAGGCCATGACCATGACCGCGAGGGAGGCCAGCAACATGGCCGGAAGAAAGTTCTTGCGCATACGCATAATGATCTCCTGAAAATTGCAGTGTGTTCAGCCGATGGCCGTGTCGAGAGAGGATTTGCGGCCGTGAAATGCCATCAACGCCATCCGCGTTTGACGCGGACTAGTTCATCATCATTCTGCCCGCGCCAGTGCCCATTGGCATGCGCACGCCTGTTTCCCTGGCGATCCTGGTGTGCATCTCGATCAGAATATCCATTTCCTCAACCCGCAGCGTGGCTATTTCTCTGGAAATGGCCTTGGCGGCGATGGGATCCGGCAAGGGCTTGAGCATGCTGGCGTTGAGCGCCGCGCCCTTGGCATAAATGTCCTGGCGCAGCCGGAAGAGCTTGTCCCGGTATTCGCTCTGAATCGCGCGGATGCCTTCGCGCTTCTCGGACGGAACGCCCAGCAGGGACATGTCGTTGTTGCGGTCCTCCAGCATCTGGTCCTTGGTCATGCCGCGTGGGCCGGTCTCGGGCATCTGCTGGGCAAAGACCGGGGCGGCCAGGAGAAGAAGGGCCGTCGCCGCTGTCGCCATGAGGAAGATTCTGCGTTTCATTCATGCGCTCCATGTGTTGCGCTGTTAGGGCCGGGGGGGGAGGTTTCGGCCAAGGCCAAGCAGGAGAAGAAGCCGGGCCCTGAACGGAACGGATCGTTTTTCCTCGATTGAACCGTGGTGCGCCCTGCCCGCGGGAGAGACGGCTGCGCGTGACGTTCTGGCCGTGCTAAAACGTATACCCCTGTGGGTTGACGCTCCTGACGCCGCGCACATCCTGCGCAAGGTCAACGGCCAGGTCGCGCTCGGCGCTGCTCGTCGCCTTGCCGGTCAGGGTCACGTCGCCTTCGTTGGTGCTCACGGCGATGTGCAATGCCGCCGCGTTGAGGGAGTACAAGAGGGTGGAGCGCACCTTGCTCGTGATCCAACCGTCGTTGTCCGCATCTCCTGGTTTGTTCGGGGCGGCGGTTTCGGCTTCACGCTCGGCGGCAACCATGTCGGTAACGGTCAGTTGGTTGTCCACTTCCGTCACGTTGCGGGTGGTTTCGGCCAAACGTCCGGCAAGATTCTTGGCGGCCTGGCTGTCTGCCGTGCCGCGCAAACGCACCTTGCCGAGGGTTGTATCGACCATGATGCGCAGGCTCTGGGCGCTCTTGCTCCAGGCTATCTTCGACTTGACCTCGGCGGTGATTCCGGCGTCGTCGACGACTTCGCCATAGTTGCGGCCCGCGTTCTTCGGGGCTGGCGCGTAGCCGGGCTGCACCGTGATCAGGTTGTTCACTTCCGTTATGCCAGTGACTCCGAAGGCGATTTCCGCAGCGAGGTCCTTCTGGGCATCCTCGGCGACGATGCCCGTTAACCGGACCCTGCCGCTTTGCACCAACACGTTGAGATTGTTGGCGCGCAGGTAGGGACTCAGCGCATAGGTCGTCCAAATCTGACGTTCCTGACGCGCATCGACCAGATTTTGCGAAACGGGATCCGCTGAGGCCGAGCTGGTGCATGCTGTAAGCGCCAGCGTGAGTCCGACCGCGAACGTCAGTTTCCGAATCAAATCGAACATGGCGTGTCTCCGTTGAAATTACGTGATGCAAGTCCGGCAGCCGTCGGTGTTCATGAATGCGGGAGGGAAGCCGCCCGCCGCGCCCCGTTTGCGAAACGGCGGCGGACTTTCCCGGCGCTACGTTTTCGGTTCCCCGGAAGCCTTGGCCTTGCTTTCGGCCTTCCTGTGGGCGAGGGCCTCATGCTCTTGACTCCGCCCAGCCGAAACCTCCGCACGCCCCTCGGACTTTCAGCCCGTCATCTTTGGTCATCTGGTCGCCGAGGGGAGCGGTCATGCTAGTTGTGCTCCGGGCTGAACACGCTGTCCGCGCCGTAGGCCCCCATGCACAGACCGGCTTCGGAGCAGACGCTTGGAACGCGTTGGACCGACATCACCGGCATGTTCCCGGCCGCGGCCTTTTGGCCCTTGTGTTTGGGGTGCGGCGACCGGTCCTGCTTGGCGGGCGGTGGCGTTCCCGCCGGGGGGGTGGTGATTTGCGGCTTCTCCGGCTTTTTGGCGAGACCGCTGGTGGATTTCTTGTCAAAGGGCTTTTTCATGATGACCTCCGAATGCAGCCATGCCACGCGTCATTGCGAAGACTTGGTATGTTCACAATGGCAGGCGTAAAATGGCGCGTCAGTGCGCTATCGCGCATAGGCCGGAAAGAATTTCACCCTGCCGCGTGCGCGGCCGAAAGCTTCTGTGCGGTATCGAACAGACGAGGCCGCGGCCTTGGTTGCACTGTCGCCGCCTGTGAAGTTTCACCAATACGAGGATGGTTGTCTTGTCCAAGCCCATAACGCCGAAGCAGAACCATCTGCTGGGTGCTCTGCCCGCGGAGGTCTACGACCGTTTGTCGCCCAAGCTTGAGCTGGTGCCGCTGCCCCTGGGCATGGTGCTGTATGAGTCCGGCGACACCATGCGCCATGTCTATTTCCCCGCAGACGCCATCGTTTCGCTTTTGTACGTCATGGAAAACGGCTCTTCGGCCGAGATTTCCGTGGTGGGAAACGAGGGCATCATCGGCGTTGCGCTGTTCATGGGTGGGGAAAGCACCTCCAGCCGGGCCATAGTGCAAAGTGCGGGGTTCGCCTACCGGCTGCTTGGGCAGACCTTCAAGGATGAGTGCAGCCGCCACACCGGGCTGCTTTTGCTGATGCTGCGGTACACCCAGGCGCTTATCACGCAGATGGTCCAGACGGCGGTGTGCAACCGCCACCACTCCATTGACCAGCAGCTGTGCCGCTGGCTGCTGCTTTCGCTGGACCGGTTGTCGGACAATCGCCTGAGCATGACCCAGGAGCTCATCGCCAACATGCTCGGCGTGCGCCGCGAGGGCGTCACCGAGGCCGCAGGCAAACTGCAGAAGCTGGGGGTCATCGAGTATAGCCGGGGGCGCATCACCGTGTTGGATCGGCCAAGGCTCGAGTCGCTCTGCTGCGAATGCTATGCCGTGGTGAAAAAAGAGACCGACCGTTTGCTGCCGAGTCTGGCTGGCGCGCCGCCCAGATGATGCGTTTCAGGGTCTTGGCGTTATGCCTGTGGCAGCATGCCCCCGCGCAGTTCCGGGGCGGTTGCCTGAGCCTCGGCCGCTTGCCGGAACGCATCCCGGGAAGGTCCCGGGCGGCTCGTCATTTCTGATCCGTGTCGGTCTTTCCGGCATCGGCCCTGTTTGCGGCTGTTTGGGGCTTGGCTTGCGCGGCCGCGGCGATCACCAGCAGTCCCGCCAGCATCATCGAGAGAATATCCATCTGTTGTCTCCTTTGCATGACGCTTCCCTTCGGGAGACACGCCTTCACAGCCATGCGCGCTTGTGGGAACGGCATCCTGCCGCAGGCTGCGCCGCTTTTCATCGGCGGCTTCGGCAGCCCCGGCTTCACCGTGAGGGAGGACTGCGCACTCACGCGGTGATGCGGTTATGACTCGGCGCCGTCGTCGTGTCGGTGCGTTGCCCCACGCATCTCCCCCCGCATTTTTTGCCGCCGCCGAGCGCCGCCATATCTCAAAGAGATGCCCCATATGCGCGACAGCGCACCGACGCGGCGCATCTCTTTCCCCATTATCCAGACCATGACTCTTCCTTATCCGAGGGCCTCGGCTTGGCCGACGTGGCGGAGCGGATGATCCACCCGCCCAGGGGCCGCGGGCCGTTGCGCGGCCGCTTCAACTCTTTTGGAGGACGAACATGGACACGTACCCTTCAGTTGGCAACAACCTTGAATCACATATGAAAGCGCTTGAAAGCAAAGACGGCATGGTCCGTCAAAGCGCGCGGGAGGCGCTGGTTGCCCTGGGTGGATCGGCCGTGGCGCCCCTGGCGTTGGTTTTGGGAACCTCCAAGCATAAGCAGGTTCGCTGGGAGGCGGCCAAGGCCCTTGGCGCCATGGGCGAAGCCAGGGCCATTCCGGCTTTGGTGACGGCGCTTGAAGACAGCGATTCCGACGTCATTTGGCTGGCGGCGGAAGCCTTGACCGGATTTGGCAAAGAGGCCTGGCCCGCGCTTTTGAAGGCTTTGGTCGTCGAGGGAACCGAGTCCGCGATTCTGCGCAAGGGAATGCACCACGTGTTCGCGAACCAGCAGGAGAGCCGCGGCGACGGGGTGCTTGCCCCGTTGCAGTCCGCGCTGGAGGTCGGCGCGTTGCCTGAAGCCGCGCCTCTCGCCGCCGGAGAACTCTTGAACCTGTTGCGCGCCGGCTAAGGCCCCACGCGCCAGCCCACGACGGCCAGGGCGCGCGACCCCGCCCGGCGGTTTCTTCCGGCATCTTCACCCCCCGGCCTCGGCCTGTCTGAGAAAAACAATCGGGAGCAGAATATGGAAGATATTCTCCCTTTCATCGTGATCGGGCTCATCGCCGGCTGGCTTGCCGGAGTTCTTGTGAGGGGAGGCGGTTTTGGCATCCTGGGCGACATCGTTGTGGGCGTTTTGGGTGCGGTCATCGGGGGCTATGTTTTTGGGCGGTTTGCCATTGGCGGCAGCGGAATATTGGGCGAAATACTCATCGCCACAGCCGGGGCGGTGCTGTTGATTTTCCTCTTGCGCCTCATCCGAAGGGTGTAGCCGCTGCCTTCCGGCCCGTCTTGCCGCAAGTCCGATGTTTCATACGGATCGACGCATCTGTAACCCATAGGAGCACAAAATGACTCTGTACAAGCGAATGACTTTGTTGTGCCTCACCGTCATGCTGGCCTTCGTCTTTGGTTGCGCGGCAACTTCGACCAGGGAGGGAACCGGCGGCTATATTGACGACTCCGCCATCACCGCCAAGGTCAAGTCCGGTCTGCTGGGCGAACCCAACCTGAATTCCAACGACATTCAGGTGGAGACCTTCAAGGGCGTGGTCCAGCTCTCCGGCTTTGTCTCCTCCACCGCGCAAATCAACACCGCCGTCGCCGTAACGCGTAAGGTCAAGGGCGTGACCGACGTGCGCAGCAACATGGTCGTCAAGGGCAATCAATAGAAGCATTCCCCATGCGCCCTGAAACGCTGCGCGACTTCCGCCGCGCGGGGAGCACCGTTTTTGTTTGTTCGCCGCGCCAAGCTGTGGCCCCCTCCATCCGCATCGGCGCGGCGAGTCCGCCTCCCTCTCACCACAGGAGGGGGAGGCGGCAAAAGCGGGTCTCGGTGTTTGGTTTTGCAAGGCAATGTGCCGCGGCTTCCGCTTCCCGCTCCGGGTGTCCTTGCGGCAGCGCCTCATCATGGGGCCCTGATTCCAGACAGTTTGTTGCGGCGCATAGGCAAGAGATTCCATTGGGCATAGCCGAAGGAAGCATCCTGAAAGCGGCTACCGCCTGGGAAGCCTCCCCCGTCGGCGGGATGCGGGCGAAGCACATTGCACAACCTGTAGCCACACAGGAGAAACAGTATGAAAGCGAGCACCAAGGATAAAGTTGTTGGCAAACTGCGCGAGGTTTCAGGCAAGGTTCAGGAAGTGGCGGGCGCGGTTTTGGCCGACCCGGCCATGAAAGAAAAGGGAGCGGCTGAGAATCTGGCCGGAAAAGTTCAGCAGAACGCAGGCAACATCAAGAACCTTGTAGGCAAATAGTTGGGCATGGCGCGCGGTTCTGCCCGCCGCAAACGGAAATTGGGCGTCGCACCTTGAAACAGGAGAGGAATACATGAGAATGAACAGATGTCTGCCGATGTTCGCACTTGTGAGCCTGCTGCTCTTGGGCGCCAGCTCCGCTCTTGCCCAGGGTGCCATGGAGAATTCCGACCCGGACATCGATGGCAAGGTTTGGACGCATTCGACTGATTCGGACAAGCGGGCGTTTCTGCTTGGCGTCAGCAACGCGGTCGTTCTTGAATACCATCTGCGCACCAGGCACTCCGAGGAGCCGTCCCGGTTTGTCAAAGGTTGGCTGGGCGCTTTCAAGGACTCGAAATGGTCAGAGATGGTGAACCGGGTTGACGCCTATTACGCGAACAACCCCACAAAACTCCATAGAAATGTGCTGGACGTGGTCTGGCACGAGATGATTGCTCCCAACTGGAAGAAGTAAGGGGAACAGCATGCAAAAGGTATTCGTCGCTTCACTATTGGTTTTGTGCCTGGGATTTGCCTCCTGCACGCAAATGAGCAAGACCCAGCAGGGAGCCTTGTCCGGCGGCGCGATAGGCGCTGGCGCGGGGCTTGGCATCAGCGCACTCACTGGCGGCTCACTTGGCGTCGGCGCTTTGCTTGGCGGCGGCCTGGGCGCGGTTGCCGGCGGGCTGTACGGCAACCAGCAGGATGGACAGCATCATAAGAAGTAGATGGGTGCGTGGGGGCGCAGCGGTGAGCGATGTTCACGGCCGCGCCACTGCGTTTTGCCTTCAACCTCTCCCCGCGCAGCCGCGGATGCATGCGGTACGCCTTGAAGTAACCGATCTCACGCGTTGCGCCGGATGGTCAGGGCAGGGAACAGTCTCTGCCCTGATGGGGGGCTTGTGCCGCTCCCGCAGGCAGACAGCACACGATCATCTGGAGCGGGGCCTTGCGAATGCGCCATTCTCTTCGTCTCATGCTTTCTTTGTGCGTCATCGTGCCGCTGGCGATGCCGGTTCGGCAAAGCCATGGGGCAGAGTCCCCGCAACCAGCCAACACCGCCTCAACCGTCATTCTGACGGAGGAGAACGACTACTTCGCCGGCACGGACAACCACTATACCAACGGCATCAAGCTTTCCTGGGTCTCCGGCGATCTCAAAAAGTACGCCGAGGATGAACGGTTGCCGCAGTTCGTGCTGCCCTATCTGCGTCTTTTGCCTTTTGTGAACGAGCCGGGGCAGCAGTACAATGTTGCGCTGTCCCTGGGGCAGAACATGTATGTTCCGCGCAACACCACCACCAACGCCGCGCAGCCCGACGACAGGCCTTACTCCGGGTGGAGCTATGTTTCCCTGGCGCTGCACGCCAAGACCGCCACACAGCTCGATACGTTCGAGACGAGCGTGGGCGTCGTCGGGCCCTCCGCCTTGGCCGAGGAGACCCAGAACAACTACCACGCGCTCATGGGCTTCGATCGCATCAGAGGATGGGGGCACCAGCTTCATGACGAGCCCGGAATCGTGCTTTCCTGGCAGCGCACCCTGCGCGTTGCCAGGGCTGATTTCGGCAGCGATATTGCCTGGGATTTTTTGCCCCATGTGCGGGCCACGGCGGGCAACGTGCAGACCCACGCAGCAGCCGGATTCGAGACGCGCCTCGGCTATCGCCTGCCGTGGGATTTCGGCACTTCGCTCATCCAGCCCGGCGGTGGGGTGAGCGCGCCAGTCAACGCCGACGATCCTCGCCTGCGGCCGGACACGGACTTCGGCCTGCACCTCTTTGCCGGCGCGGAGGGCCGCGCTGTGGCGCGCAACATTTTTCTGGACGGCAACACCTGGGAGAGCAGCGCGCACATAGCGAAAAAGGCCTTTGTGGCGGATCTCATGGGCGGCATCGGCCTGGTCATGGGGCGAACCAAGTTGACCTATACGCACGTGTACCGGACAGAAGAATACTATGGGCAGAAGGGCGGGCAGCTGTTCGGGTCCGTCAGCCTGTCCGTGACGTTCTAGGTCCGGGGGGGACGGCTTCGGTCGTCGGCTTTTCCCCCAGCGCAAGCGGCCCCCGCGACGCGGGGGGGGCGGTGCATCGGCGGCGTGCGCTCTGCGGAGGATTGGCGGGGGGCTATCCCTTCCCCGACAGTCCTTCCGGGCTTGAGTGCGGACCTCCGCCGTCCCACGGTGCGCCTGGGCGACCCGGCTGCTGTCCGCATTGTCTTTGCGCGCAACGGAACGGCGTCGTGCGCCCCGTGTCCGTCCGTGTGGCGCCGCAAAGTTGTGCGCGTTCGCGGATGCGCGGGTGAAAGGCGGTGGCGGGCAATGGCCCCATAGCCCCGGGCGATGTGGTTTGCCGGGGTTGCCGAGCATGAGGTTGGAGAACGGCGGAGAGCACGCCGTCGTTCCAGAATCCCTGCAAGGCAAAGGGCTCCGGGCGCGTTTACGCCCGGAGCCCTTTGCCTTGTCTGAAGGGGAGGAAAAGGATCTTTCCCACCCCGGAACTTTTTTTAATTCCCAAAGATGGACGGCAGCGACGGCATTTTGAGGCCAAAGCTGGCGGCCGTGGGCGCGCCGGAGCCGGAGTTCGTCACGTTGAGACGCCAATAGTTGGCGCCGTTGGTGGCGGGGTCGGCCGGGTTGCCAACGCCGGGCAGGGGGTAGCGCAGGTTGGCCGGGCAGCTGTTTTGATGCAGCAGTCCGGTCGCGTAGCGGTTGCAGTTCTCGGTTATGGCGCAGCGCAGATCCTGCAGCACGGCGCGACTTTGGCCGATCCACGAATGCCCGAGGACATCGGTCTTGACGTTGGAGACATCGGTGACGCCGAGCCCGGGGATGCACAGCACGTTTTTGCCCAGGCGCTCGTAATCGCCGCCCTGGATGAGCGAGGAAGCGGAGAGCGCCATGTCGGCGCTGGAGGCGTAGAGCACCACGCGGGCGTCGAGGCTGGTGAGCTTGGCGGCGTACTGCTCAAGGAAGATTTCGCGGTCCATGTCTGGCGCGGCCAGGACGATGGCGCGCACCTTGCGCAGGTTGGCGCAGCCGCCGCGTGTGCTTGCGCATTCGCCGGCGAGCTCGCTGTAGGCGCGGATGAGGACCTCATTGCCCATGCTGTGCACCACGATGCTGACGCGCCCGATCCAGGGGTCGGCGGTGAGCTCCGTGAGCAGGTTTTTAAGGCCTTGTACGGCCCAGTAGGCGTTGTTTCGGTCGGCCAGATAGCTTGCGGGGCTGCCCGCGCTGGGCCAGCTGTAGAGCAGCATGGCCCCGGTGAAGCCCAGTCCCACGCCGATGCGCGCGCTGGTCTTGGCGGCGTCGTCGAAGGAATTGTCGAAGCCGTGGATGAAAAGGAGCACCTCGCGGTTGGGCGTGCGTGCGGCGGCGCGCTCGATGTCGGAGAAGGCGCGGGTCCGGGTCATGCGGGTCACGCGGTCGAGGCTGATGTTGACGTTGTAAAGGTCGGAGCCGTCCGGGTGCCCGCCCGTGGAGCCGACGAGCAACTGGCCGTAGGACATTTCACGCGAACGCGCCCCGCCATAGCGTGCGCCGTTGGGGCCGTTGTCCTGGGCGCGGCGGTTGGTGGCGTAATAGAAGACGGGCCGACGCCAGTCCTGCGCGGCCAGCGGAGCAGGAGCCTGCATTGCAGGCGGAGGGGTTGGCGCCGGGGCCGGAATTTTGTCCGCGCAGGCGGCAAGCAGCAAGGTGAGGGACGCCAGGGCCAGAGAGTGAAGAAAGGCGCGCGTGTTCATGGGCGGGGGACTACACCCGCTTTCCGTCGGGGGCAAGAGTCCGCCGGGGGCGCGTCTTATTTTGGAAATTCGAAATAGATTTTGTCGCCGCGGCGTTCAATACGCAGGGCGAGCAGGCGGCTCGCCTGGCCGTTCTTGTCGCGCAGGGTGGCGTAGACCGTCATGTGCGTGGCGTCCTGGGCCTCGGCCTCTATGTCGCGCGCGCCGGCGATTGGCTTGAAGGCCAGGCCGCCGCTGGTGGCGGCGATGGCCGCGCCGGTGAAGGTTTTGCCTTTGCTGTAGATGTCGACCCGGTAGGTTGCGCCCTTCGGACAGGGAATTTCCTGCCGGTAGCCGGGGTACAGCCCCCAGCGCGGCGGCGGGTCGGTGTCCCAGGTGACGTCGATACGGTCGATGCCGGGCGTCCCGCAGGCGGCCAGGGCCAACGTCGAGAGCAGGAGCAGCGTCAGAAGAGTGATCCGCGGTCCAATGCGCATGCGCGCGCCTCCGGCGGCAAAAGGTGAGCGTTGTTGCCGGAGCGTAGCAGGCTTTGTGCCAGGAGGATAGCTTTAGGCCGCGGCAGGCGTGAAATACGTAATGTCGGCGCGGGTTGGGGAGAAACCGCGCCGCGTCCGGCCGGGGGTGTCCTTGACAGGGGGCGCTTGCGCGGGCACACCCCGCCCATGCGTTGCCCCTCGCCATTTGCCGCCATTTTTGCCGCCACGTTGCTGTGCCTTTGCATGGCGGCGGCGCTATGCGCGCCGCAGTCCGCGCGCGCCGAAGACGCGGCCGAGGCGGGCGCCGCGCAAACGCACACCCGGGCCAAAACCGCCAGCACGCTCATCCTCACCGAGGAGAACGACTTTTTCGCCGGGACGGACGAGCACTACACCAACGGCATCAAGCTTGCGTGGGTTTCCGGCGATCTGCTGCGCTACGCCGAGGACGACCGCCTGCCCGCTGTCGTGTTGCCGTACTTGCAGGCGCTGCCCTTTGTGAACGAGCCGGGCAGGCAGTACAACGTCGCCCTGGCCCTGGGGCAGAACATGTACACGCCGCACAACACGGCCACCTCCGTCTACCAGCCCGAGGACCGGCCCTACGCGGGCTGGACGTACATGTCGCTTGCGCTGCACGCCAAGACGCCCACCCAGCTCGACACCTTCGAGACAACGCTGGGCATAGTGGGGCCTTCCGCCCGCGCGGGCGAAACGCAAAACAATTACCATGTGCTCATGGGCTTCAAGAAGGCCAACGGGTGGAAGAACCAGATCCACGACGAGCCGGGGCTCATGCTTTCATGGCAGCGCACCCTGCGCGCCGCGCGCAAGGACCTCGGCAACGAGGTCGCCTGGGACTTGCTCCCGCGCTTCGGGGCCACGGTAGGCAATGTGCTCACCCAGGCGGACGCGGGATTCGAGACGCGTCTGGGCTACAACCTGCCGTGGGACTTCGGCACATCGCTCATCAGCCCTGGGGGAGGCGTTTCCGCCCCGGCGGACGGGAGCGACCCGCGATTGCGGAAGGAGTCGGCCTTCGGCATGCACATTTTCGCCGGCGCGGAAGGCCGCGCGGTGGCGCGCAACATCTTTCTTGACGGCAATACCTGGGAAACAAGCCCCAGCGTGACGAAAAAGAATTTCGTCGGAGATCTTTCCGCAGGCATAGGACTGGTGATGGGCAACACGAAGCTGACCTACACCCATGTCTACAGGACGGAGGAGTTCGACGGTCAGAATGGCCCGCAGATGTTCGGGTCCATCAGCCTTTCGGTGACGTTCTAGCGGTCTTGGCCGCGCGGAATGGGACAGCAACGGCTCCGGCCCTGTGGTGCGGGCCTGCTCCGTTCGAATCTGCTCCGCCGGTGTCTATTCGGGCGGCGCCTGGTCCGCGGGCGCCGGGGCTCCGCCTTCCGGGGCAGGCTCGAAATCGCCCGCGGCGTCGTCGGAACCAGTGGTTCCACGCTGGGCGTTTTCCTGCTTGCGGCGCAGTTTTTCTTCCTTCTTCTTCTTCTTTGCCAGTTCCTTGGCGCGCTTTTCGTATTGATAGTTCGGTTTTGCCACGAGCCTTCCTTTGCGTAGGGGTTAGAGACGGCGCGAAACGCGCCTTGGTCTGGAACCCTACCTCTTCCGCGCGCCCCTGGCAACGCCTTTGCCCGGCACGCGTTCTTGCGCCTTCGCAAGGGCAGGGCGCAAGCGGTCAACCCCTGAAAAATGTCCTTTTTCCGGCCAATGTCTGGGCGGTTTTGTCCAGGCGGCCAATCCCGTGCTATACTCGCCAGCGAAAAAAATGACGGGCCCCGGAATGTTCCGGGACCCGTCAAAAGCCTTGCGGCAGCGCGGAGGCGTCCGTCAGGCCTTGTGCCTGGCGAGCGCCTCCGCGAAGTCGGCTGATATTACTCGGCCTTCTTGTCGGCAGCGGCAGCGGCGTCCTTCTTGGGGGCCTTCTTGGCAGCCTTCTTGGCCTTCTTGGGGGCCTTCTTGGCGGGGGCGGTGGCCTCGGCGGCCGGCTTTTCTGGGGGGGGGGCCGGGGCCGCGGCGGAGGG
>Ga0183100_1000468_pt1 | contig 32656 bp, 27 predicted proteins | sample Biomet2_FD_127789 | JGI IMG/M metagenome (GOLD analysis project Ga0183100, IMG submission 127789) | Microbial communities from bioreactor (seeded with anoxic lake sediment) at LBNL, California, USA - Biofuel metagenome 2 | ecosystem: Engineered > Bioreactor > Anaerobic > Unclassified ... | reverse complement strand
TACTAATTATGAAGAGATTTGAAAAGCATATTTTTATATGCGAAAATAAACGTCCTGAGGATAGCCCCAAAGGAAGCTGCAGTGTAAAAGGCAGTCCTGTTATTCTGGAAAAGTTTAAAATGCGATTAAAAGAATTAGGTCTTAATGATGAAATAAGGGCAAATTCTGCGGGCTGCCTTAACGCCTGTGCATTTGGCCCAAGCATTGTTGTCTATCCGGAACAAATATGGTACGGCGGTGTTACTGTAGATGATGTTGAAGAAATTATTCAAAGTCACTTGATAGGGAACAAGCCGGTTGAAAGGTTATTTATAAAAGATATAAGGTTTAATAAAGATGCCAGCTAAAGTTAAAAAAAATATTGCGGTTGAGGTTATTGAAAGATTAAAGAAAAAATATCCTGAAGTAAAATGTTTTCTCAATCATTCAAATCCTTTCGAACTATTAATATCAACCATACTCTCAGCCCAATGTACGGATGTTAGAGTAAACAAGGTAACAGTTGACCTTTTCAAAAAGTATAAAACTGTGCAAGATTATATTGCTGTGCCTGCAGCAGAACTTGAGAAAGATATTTTTTCTTTGGGCTTTTATTCGGCAAAGACAAAAAGCATAAAGAACTGCTGCCAATATTTGATTGATAATCATAACGGAAAAGTGCCGGAAAATTTTGATGAATTGACTAAAATACCCGGCGTGGGCAGAAAGACTGCCTCCGTTGTTGCGGGTAACGCTTTCGGTATTCCATCTATAGCGGTAGATACGCACGTTATTAGGGTTTCCAATATTCTTGGTCTGGTAAACACAAAAGATCCAATTGCGATAGAAACTGAACTAAAAGCAATGCTGCCGGAAAAAGATTGGATAAATTCATCTCATTATTTAATTATGCACGGAAGGAATACCTGCATTGCCAGACGGCCAAAATGTAATGAATGCTTATTGGCGGATATTTGTCCAAATTATGATTACGCCGCTAAAAAATAAAAAAGGTTATTATGAGTAAAAATGAAACAAACAGAGAATATTGCCTAACCCTCCTACAGGAATTTACAAAATCAGAGAGTCTCCTTAAACATGCTTACGCTGTTGAGACTTGTGTAAGGGCTTATGCGGAAAAGCTAAATGAAGATATAGAGTACTGGGGAAATGTTGCCCTGCTACATGATTTTGATTATGAAAAATATCCAACAGCCGAAGAACACCCTTATAAGGGGGCTGAGATATTAAAGGAAAAGGGATTTGAAGAAGTATTTATTAATGCAATTCTTTCTCATGCAACTTATGCCAACATACCGAGAGATACAAACCTTAAAAAAGTGTTATATGCCTGTGATGAACTTTCCGGCTTTATAACCGCGGTTGCATATGTAAGACCAAGTAAATCAATTGATGAAGTTGAGGTAAAATCGGTTAAGAAAAAGCTTAAGGATAAAGCATTTGCCAAAGCAGTAAGCAGAGAAGAGATAACACAGGGTGCCGAAGGATTGGGAATAAAGCTGGATGAGCATATTGCTTTTTGTATTGAAGCAATGAAAAAGAATAAAGAGATTCTCGGACTTTAAATTAGTTTTAATATTTGTTAAACTGTTACAGAATAAAAAAATCCCCTTCGCTTTTTATTATTTACACTATAATTTTAAGCAAAGGGGTAATTTAAAAATCAGACTTCTATGTGATTAGCTAATGGGACGGGGACTTCCATATCTTTTGGATATGTTTTAGCATTCATGCCGTACTTCAACTGTTCTTCCATTCTGCATGACCAGACTAATTGTCCATTCCACACCGTGATATCAGGGCATCCGTCACACATACTTTGCCTGCCATCTTCAAGAAAGTCAACCGGCTGGATAATCATTACAGACTGATAATAAAGCTTGGTAAACAATAATCTGAACGGGTTAGCCAGAAATTTTTTAGCAGTTTTTCTTATACTTTTATCAAATAAACTGAAAAGAAGCATAGAACGGCCTTTACCGGCTTCTTTTGGGGCGGCGTATGCAAGGTATTTTCCATATAACAAATGATACATAGTCTGCGCAAATTCAATGGATTTTGGGCCCATATAGCCAAATATTCTGTCTTTAGTGCCGAGACGGCCCGTTAAAAGCCATTTAAAAGAATCCACCTTCTCAGAACCGTTAAGATAACCGCATGGATTAAAATCAGGATTATCCTGTCTTATCAGCTCAACTACTTCGTCGGCTAAAATATCAGTTCTCTCAGTGGTTTCTTCATTATATACAAGATCTCCCATATCAATTTTTTGAGATCCGATATAGAAATCAACTTTACTGTTGTTTACAGCTCGGTAAAGAATAAACACAATAACCTGTACAATATCAATATTTTCCTGTGCCCATTTAATTAAGTCAGGTACATATTGTATTGTGTCTTCATAAATTGTAGAATTAAACGAACATGACATCCCTCCCGCATCAGCAACCATTTTTGCATATTGGTATCTTAGTTCGTTTAGATCAATTTCATTTCTGTCTTTCCAATGAGGTCGTCCCTGCTTACTGTCTACATGAAAAGTAAAGCCGAAAACACCGGCTTTTTTAAGTTCGATAAGCAAGTCTTTAGTAAGTGCCAGTCCGTTAGTATTAATGATTGGTTTTAGATTCCTTTTCTTTACTTCTCTCACGATATCTAATATATCAGGATGAAGAAGGGGATCTCCACCAGCAATAGATATACCGTCACATTTGCGTAATTTACAAAACGTGTCCAGCTCTTCTCTGATAACCGCTAAAGATTTGTGGCTATCTTCATTCTTTCTATAGCACCCATCGCAATGTAAATTGCATTTAGCAGTAGGTTCTAACCACGAAATAGAATTATCTGCTAAGTTCCAAGGTAAACGGTAATAATCCAGATGATTAAGCTTTTGCATTTTCTTCTCACTTTATTATTAACGATAAGTAAAATATGGAATTATTATTAAAAACTCAATGAACATTGATTCATTATTTAACTAAATTTTGTTATCTTTGATGTTAGTGATCTCACTTGGATTTCTGATAATATTTGTTTAGAATTGTGATATAAGACCGTTCTTTTTACCACTGAAAATTTCATAATTATTTTTGTAGGAATAACGTGAATAATTTTTTAATGATATTTGTTGACGGTGTAGGGATAGGCAAAAAGGATATTGCCAACAATCCTTTTTTTAAATACGGATTTAAAACATTTGAGACTTTTTTTAAGGATATACCTTATAACAAAAAACCAGTCCTAAAGGGAAGTAACCTATATCTTTTTCCTTCAGATCCATTATTGGGTGTAGAGGGATTACCGCAGAGCGGTACCGGACAGACCTCGATATTCTGCGGTGTGAATGCCCCAAACATTATTGGAAAACACTTTGGCCCTTATCCATACTCTACTTTAGTGCCATATATAAAAGACCGCAATATATTTAAGTTTTTTATTGATAATGACTATGAAACAGCTTTTGCAAACGCCTATCCTCAGCGTTTTTTTGATTATATAAATGAAGGGCATAAGCGGTTAAGTGTTACTACCATGAGCTGTATTCTTACAGATATAAAACTGAATAAGTATGACGAATTATTGAAAGGTAATGCATTATCGGCTGAGATAACAAATGAAAAATGGAAAAATAATCTGGAATATGATATTCCTGTTATAACAGGTCAGCAGGCAGCAAAGAACTTATTAAACCTAAGCAGCAAAAATAAATTTACACTGTATGAATTCTTTTTGACTGATTATTTCGGACATGGGAGGTATGCAGACGAAGTTGAGCACTACTATAATGTCTTTGATGATTTTTTATTTACAATTTTGGCTGAGCTTGATTATAATAATACTACATTAGTAATTTGTTCCGACCATGGTAATTTTGAAGATATGTCAATAAAGACGCATACGTTAAATCCTTCTTTAACTATAACAGCTGGGAAGTTTGCTAAAAACCTATATGAAAACATTAAGAATATTTCACATATTAAACATTCAATAACAAGTCTTATTTAATGCGAAATTATCCCTTTGTTAAATTTACTTTATTATTTATTTGCGGCATAATCTTAGAAAGCTATTTAAATTTAAGTTTTCCTGTTTTGCTTATTTCTATTTTATTTTTAACTATATGTGCCGCCATTTCTGTATATTCAAAGATACTATCAGATTATTCTTATCTAAAAAATATATTTTCCATTTCGGCAATTATTATATTTGGCTCAATTGTTCTATGCAATGAAAATATGAGCCATAGCTTTTTACCTGTCTCCTTGCAGTCAGAACAGGAGATTAAAGTATTTGGAAAAATCAAAGATGTTGAACTGGAAAGAAACTATGAGGTCAGGTTTGAGATTCAGCTTGATTCATTTCATACAAAAATTAACAATGACGGCGGTTCAATTAAGTTGATATGCAGGGTCAGGGATACAAAGCATAAGCTTGATTCTTTATATGCGGATATTTATCCCGGTTATACTATTGAAGTAACCGGAAAATTTCAAAAGGCAAAGGAGAGAAGAAATCCGGGGGAATATGATTTGGATGCATCTTTCAGAAATATGGGATTAAGCGGATATTTTAATACTTATTCAACGGACAATATAAGCATAACCAGAAAAGAAAAAAATCAACTTAGCTCAATCGTTTTAAATTTCAGAAAATATATTGACAGAAGTATATCTCATTTATATTCCGGCAGTGCCGCCGGTCTGGTTAAAGGTTTTATAGTTGCGGATCGAAGCGGTATAGACCAGAAAATAAATGAATCTTTTATAAACAGCGGTGTAGTGCACGTATTATCGGTCTCCGGCCTGCACATAGCATATATTGTCCTTATATTGTTAATATTGTTTTCAGGTTTGGGAATCAGAACAAAATCCCTATTAACAATCCTAATGTTGCTGGTATTTGCTTTTATTACAGGCAGTCCTGCACCGGTACTAAGATCAATTATTATGGCAATAGTAATTATAGCAGCATTTATTTTTAACAGGAACTCCAATATATACAATTCATTATCAATTGCTGCATTTATAATTCTTATAGTAAATCCGAATCAATTATTCGATCCGGGATTTCAACTGTCGTTTTCAGCGGCTTTGTCCATAGCATTATTCCATCCGGTTATTAAGACTAAAATATTACTACTTAATATAAAATATGCCTGGATAAATTCCTTATTAATATTCATTTCGATAACTTTTGCTGCACAATTAGGAACACTTCCTTTTGTTTTGATGTATTTCCATAAAGTATCTTTAACAGCATTTGCTGCTAATATGGTAATAGTTCCATTAACAGGACTAATAATAACAAATGCTGTTGCTTCTTTAATTATTGGCGCAATCTGGTTTAAATTGGCAACCTTGTTTGCGGCTTCAAATGAGTTCCTAATTTTTATGTTATATAAGTTCCTGGCAATTGCAGGCAATCCTAAATATTCAATCATTCTAATAAGAGAGTTCACATCATTTCATGCCGGTTTATTCTATATATTTCTGTTTATATCATATTTTATTATTAAAAGTGAATATCAAGTTAAAGTTAAAATAATATGTATTGTTCTTATATGTTCAAGTTATACACTGTATGGAGAAGCTTTTAACACAGATTTATTGCCTGCGCATAATTTGGATATAGTTATGATAGATGTAGGGCAGGGAGATGCTTTCTTAGTCAAATTTCCATCCGGGAAGATTGCATTGATTGATGCGGGAAACGCTTCTTCTTTTTGGGATAATGGGGAAAAAACTATTTTGCCATTATTAAATTACCTTGATGTTCCGGTTATTGATTATGCTTTTATTTCTCATGTTGATAAAGACCATTATTCGGGTATGGTATATCTATTGGAAAAAAATATCATAAAAAATATATATAAGCCTGAACCGGATAGCGAAGATGTTAAAGATGTTAAACTGGAAAGCTTAATTCGCAATAAAAGAATTCCAATATGTTATTATTCAAAAAGTATAATGCCTGTTGACAATGCAAGGATATATTTTTATAATTTAACTAATGTTAACAAAAAAAATACGAATGATAACAGCGGCGTTTTTAAAATTGTTTATGGTAAAACAGGCATCCTTTTTACAGGAGATCTTGGTAAAATAGGAGAAGATAGATTAGCCGCATACTGGAAAAACGCACTACATTCTGATATATTGAAAATATCGCATCATGGAAGTAAGAATTCTACTAATGATGAATTTTTAAACCTGGCTGCTCCCAAAATGTGTCTAATAAGCGTTGGAATCAGAAACAGGTATGGACATCCGTCAAAAGAAGTTCTGGATAGAATTAAAAATAATTCCCAAGTATTGCGAAGTGATAAAGAAGGTGCTATATTTCTGACCTCGGATGGAGAAAATATAAATAGAATACAATGGAGATAGTTTGAAAAAAAGAACATGTATAGGCATTCTGGGCGGCGGACAGTTGGCAAGGATGTCTTCTTTTCAGGCGATTAGAATGGGATTTGATGTTGCAATTTTGGAAAAAGAAATAAATTCACCTGCAGGTTCTATAACAAAAAATGAAATAGTCGGATGGGTTGATGATGAGTCTTGCTTAGACAGTATCTCCTCCATCTCAGACGTCATTACTTTGGAAAATGAATTTATTGATTATAAATACTTGGCTTATATTGAAGCACTGAATAAGAAAGTTATTCCTTCTTCATATACTATTTCTTTAATTCAGGATAAATTAATACAAAAACAGCAGTTAAAAAAGGCCGGTATTCCTGTTCCGGCATTCGCAGATTTAAATGAAATAAAAGATTATAATGAGCTTTCTCATTTACTAGGCGGACGGTTTATTCTTAAATCCAGAAAGATGGGATATGACGGTTACGGTAACTTTACTGTTAGTACCCAAAGTGAATTTGATGAAGGAATAGAAAAGCTTGCAAAAAGAGATTCATTACTGCTGGCTGAGGAATTTGTTAATTACTCAATGGAACTGGCTGTAATGGTAGTAAGAACCACAAAGGAAATTCAGTGTTATCCTGTTGTGCAGACAATTCAGGAAAATCATATTTGCAAAATAGTAATAGCCCCGGCTCAAATTGATGCAGTAATTGCTGAAGAAGCTAAAAGAACTGCTATTGAATGCGTTAAAGCAGTAGACGGCTTTGGATTATATGGAATAGAAATGTTTTTAACCAAAGACCAGAAACTTCTTGTGAATGAAATGGCACCACGGCCTCATAATTCGGGGCATTATACAATTGAGGCATGCGTGACATCTCAATATGAAAACCATATAAGAAGCATTCTTGATCTGCCGTTAGGATCTACTGAAATGGTTAAGCCTGCTGCTGTAATGATTAACTTGTTGGGTAAAAGGAATGCATCTGGAAGTATTGAAGATTATAATGTAGCTCTCTCGAATAAAGATGCACATCTTCATATTTACGGAAAGGAGAAATCCAGAGTCGGCAGAAAGATGGGACACATAACACTTGTTGGCGATGATTCACATAAGTTAGTTGAAGAAGCAAATGAATTAGTGAAAAAAATAATTATATGAGTATTATATGAAAAAACAAATTCCTTTAGTTGGAATAATAATGGGCAGTGATTCAGACCTGCCTGTAATGCAGGAAGCAGCAAAAGCTCTGGAAGAATTTCAAGTGGCATATGAGCTGAAAATTGTTTCTGCACATCGTACACCCAAATATATGGCTGAATATGCGTCAACTGCACATGAAAGAGGGCTTAAAGTAATTATTGCGGGGGCAGGCGGGGCAGCGCATCTGCCGGGTATGTCTGCGGCGTATACACCGCTGCCGGTAATTGGAGTTCCGGTTAAGGCTAAATCTCTTGAGGGCTTAGACTCATTACTGTCCATAGTACAGATGCCTGGAGGAGTACCAGTGGCAACTGTAGCTATAAATCAGGCAAAAAACGCGGGACTGCTGGCTGTTCAGATATTAGCAATTGCAGATAAAAAACTTTTGCAAAAAATGGTTGCATACAAAAAAAACATGGAGAAATCTTCTTTAGATAAAAATAAATGAATTTAATTGCCGGAAACTTATTAATAAATATTTCTCTTGCAATAAATATAATTTAAGTTTAAATTAGTATTTCATTTTTTATCATAATTATATTTTTTAATAATAATATGCGTCTAAAAATAGAATTACGTGCGATCAACAATAAGGAAATAACCTATAATTATCATTATCCATTAGCGATAGCTATATACAACTTAATGAAATTTGGTACATACGAGTTCTCAGAATACCTGCATAAGCAGGGATTTGATTTTGCAGGCAAAAGGTATAAGTTGTTTACATTTGCGCTGCAATTCAGAAAATTTGAAATCAAGCAAGAATATATTCAAATGATTGATAATTATGCTGATTTGTATGTTTCTTCTCCTTTAATTGATACGTTTCTTCAGAATCAGGTAATGGATTATCTTGAAGGAAAAACTATTAGAGTTCAGAATAGAGATAAAGATATCAAATTTGTTATTGAGAATGTCTCAATAATGTCTGAGCCGACATTTGATGTACAGGAAAAATTTGTACTTCTATCTCCTATGATATCCTCAATTAAAGTTGATATTGAAGGAGTTTCAGGCACATACTTCCTACGATATTTTGATGATCTGGATGATATAAATAGAGTACTGAACGAAGATTTAAGAGCTAAATATCGTACTATTTTTAACCACGAGACAGATTCGTATGTAACTCTGGCTTGGGATAAAGAATATTTAGAATTAAATGAGTCCAGACATAAAAGGATGACAACCAATATTACCATTGACGAAAATAAAAGAAGAATTAGTATAGTTGGGAATAAACTTCCATTTACTTTAAACGGTGATCCAAATCTGATGAGGATTGGATATGATTGCGGTTTTGGTGAAAAAAATTCTTTGGGCTTCGGAATGGTTAAAATGGTAAAAACTAATACAGCGCCGTAAACAATTTGTAATTAATTAAATAGTAATCTTGTTCAGGGGAGTTGAGTTTTTTTGTTTTTTTGACTAATTTTAATGTTGATAAAGTTTACTTTAAAATAGTCAGGCATAAAATGAAAATTAGATTACTGTTTTTTCTATTAGCTCTTTTTATTACAAGTATTTACTCCCAAACTACAATTCCCAAATATGAGATGCGTGGTGTTTGGGTAGCTTCGGTTACAAATCTCGATTGGCCGTCTTCACCTAATTTAACAGTAGCTCAGCAGAAAGCTGAGCTTATTGCTATGTTTGAAGAACTTAAAAAGGCCGGTACAAACGTCATATTTTTCCAAATTAGGACAGAATGTGATGCTCTGTACAACTCCCCTTATGAACCTTGGTCTTATTGGCTGACCGGACATCAAGGTACCGCCCCAAGTCCTCTATATGATCCGCTTCAATTTGCTATTGAAGAGGCACACAAAAGAGGTATGGAGCTGCATGCATGGATAAACCCTTACAGGGCTGAAAAAACTGTAGGGAACTACCCAATTTCATCGTCACACGTTATATCCCAACATCCGGAATGGATTTTATATATCGGGAGTTATAAATTTTTAAATCCCGGCTTACCTCAGGTAGATAATTATATTAAAAAAATTGTAGTTGATGTTACGACAAGATATAAAATTGATGGTGTGCACATGGATGACTATTTTTATCCTTATGCTCCCGATAACATAACCAATCAGGACACAGCTACATTCCGTCTCTATAACAGAGGATTTACAAATATTGGAGATTGGAGAAGAGACAATGTTAACCTAATGGTAAAGCATATTTATGACACATTAATGGTTATCAGACCTTCAATTAAGTTCGGAATGAGTCCATTTGGTATTTGGAAGCCTGGGGTTCCATCTGGAATTAGCGGCATGGATGCATATAATATACTCTTCTGTGATCCAATTGCATGGCTTCACAGCAGAACTGTTGATTATTTAACTCCCCAGTTATATTGGGCATTTGGCGGAGGGCAAGATTATGCAACATTAGCTAATTGGTGGGCTGATTCTTGCTATGCTAACAGAAGCCATTTTTATCCGGGACAGGCCTTTTACCGTAATGATGCATTTTCTGCAAGTGAACTTCCTAATCAGGTTAGATTCAATAGAAATAATTCTAAGATTCAGGGAAGTGTCTTTTTTGAAGCGATAGATTTTATGGTAAATCGTAATGGGTTTGTTGACTCTCTGAAAACTAATTTATTTTCAGTACCATCTTTAGCACCAAAGTATGCCTGGAAAGACTCAACAACCAAACCGATGGCTCCTACAAATTTAGCCCTTCAGTATAATTCTACATCGAAAAAATATAATTTGACCTGGACAGCATCTGTTCCTGGTTTGGACACTGCTGCAAGATATGCAGTTTATCGTTTCGATCATAGTCCATCTCAGTCAGAAATAAATTCCGGTAATCATCTTTTCGGTGTAAGCGGTGTTACAAATCTTGATCCTAATTATGCATCATTTGTAAATGGCACAGGCAACTGGTATGTTGTTACGGCATTGAATGTAATAAATAATGAAAGTCAAATTTCAACTGCAATTCAGGTTACTCAAAATGCAGGGCTACCAATTCCGGTATATCCGGGCAATAATTCTCCTTATCATTATGATACTGTTAAGGTAACCTGGAGAGGTGATATAATTGCAGGAGCATATTGGCTGCAGGTTTCTCCGGATTCTACATTTAACTCAAGTCTGCTTATAAATGTTAAAGGTCTGCGCGATACAAATTATACTATTACAGGCCTATCTGCCCAAACTAAGTACTATTGGAGAGTTAAAGCATTATCCTATGCTGGAGAGACAGCATTCAGCAGTCTGGTAAATTTCAAAACTGCTTTTCCATTACCTGTTACATTAATATCACCGGCACATGCTTCAACAGTATCATCAATAAATCCTTTATTCGTATGGTCAAGCGCAGCATTAGCCACTTCATACAGGCTTCAATTAAGTACCAGTGCACAAATGACTTCATTGGTAAAAGATACTACGGTAACAGATACTACATGTGTAGTTAGAAATTTGTTGGTTAATAAAACATATTTCTGGAGAGTAGCTGCTAAAAATCAATATGGTACAAGCTTATGGTCAACTGTTAAGGGATTTAAAACACCATTAAATTCTGATGTTAATGATAAGTATACACCAAAGGAATACGGACTTCAGCAGAATTATCCAAATCCATTTAACCCAAGTACTGTTATCAGCTATTCTTTAAAAGAGAGCGGTAAAGTACAGTTAAAAATATATAACATATTGGGTAATGAGGTTGCTTGTCTGGTTAACCAATATAAACAAGCCGGTAAATACTCATCTGAGTTTAATGCCTCTAAGCTTGCTTCCGGTGTTTATTTTTATAAAATAAGCATAAATGGTTTTTCAGATACTAAAAAAATGACGGTTATTAAATAACTAACGAAATGTGCCTGAAAAGTCAAAAGTATTTTTCAGGCACTTTCTTTTTTGCGGTTCAAGTTATAGTTATAAAATTGAAAATAGTTTCTATTTCATTTTAAAGAAAATCATTATTAAATCAGAAGAAAAGTGTAATGATTTATATGGAAAAATATCCGGACTTAAGCACAAAATCAGCGGTTACCCGAACCATCAATCTGAAAGTTGACAATACAATTCTTAAAAATAATTGCCTACCGTTAAGAAAAATTAAAATCATTTCAAGCATCGCTGATAAAATGAGCTGTCCTCAGGTGGAACATTCCATATATTCAAAGAAGTATAAAAAAATTAGTATATTAACTAAATAAAGAAAACAAATTTATGGGGATAGAACCTGATAAAGAAATATATTAGATCAGGTATTAACGGCTTAGGCATAGAAGAACTAAGCATCTAATTATAAGTAACTCTGGAATGAACAGACTAACATTAGATGTATTAAAAAAATATTGAAAAAAACGAATGGAAAAAAGATGGAAAGTAAAACAAAAACCTGTGTAAATGGACATAATTATGATGCATTGCTTAATGAATGCCCGTATTGTCCCCCTGAAGATATGAAGACTTATATGCCTGGTAATAATGATAGCAGGCAGTCAAATTATCAGACTTCTCCAAATGCATTTTCTGCTAATGAAGAGAAAACAATTGTTGATACTTCAGCTCCAACAATAAAGCCATCATCTCAAAATTCCGTGTTTGATAACGATAAAACAGTTATATCATCACCTAATGCAGGTCCTTCTATTGTACCTACGAATGCTCCTGCTGCTAATAAAAGAAAATTAGTAGGGTGGCTGGTTACTTTTGATTTGGATGATGCGGGTATAGACTATAAGCTGTATGAAGGACGTAACAGAATTGGTCGTAAAATTGAAAATGATGTAGCATTGAATGCACAGGGTGTATCAGACGTTCATGCTTTGCTATTATATAGAAATAATAAATTTACAATAGCAGATCAGCTTTCTACCAATGGTACATTTGTTAATGGCGAAATGGTTGAAGATAAATGCGATCTTACTGATAATGATATTATTAAAATTGGGAATATTACATTAAAAATAAAAGTAATTAACTAATAATCTATGTGCGCAGGTTTATTGAGATGGGTAAAGGAAGTTGCTAATCCTTAGCCCATCTTTGCTAATGGGAATAATAATATTCACGATTAACAGATTGTGAGTATTATTTCTGTCATGGCTCTTATCGCGAGCCTTTTTTGTGAATTTAAGAATTAATGTATTTACTCTAAATATTAAAAGTATTAATGTCATTAATCTAAACTAATGGAGCTTCTATGAAATTTTTTTTCAAAATACTTTGTCTAATAGTAATAACTACTGCTGCCGCATTAGCTCAAAGCTATAACTTTAAAATTATTAAAACATATACCGACCAATATCCTAAGCTTGTTTCTGCTGTATCTGTATATGATAACAGTGATGAACCTTGTATGGATTTAAAACCAGGTAACTTTAATATATATATTGACAGCAAAAAAGTTGATTCACTTTCTACTCAATTTTTTCAGAAGTCTGATAAAGGGATGTATTTTATGCTTTGTGTTGATCTCTCTGCTACAATGAAAGGTCAGCCGCTCCAGACAGTTAAAAATTCTATCCTCAGGTTTATTGATAATTTGAGAGGTATTGATAAAATTGGAATAATGGGTTTTTCCGATGAAGCTTTTTTAGTATCTGACTTCAGTTCCGATAAAGAATATTTAAAGCAGAAAATTAGATCGCTTAATACCAGCGGTAATAATACAAGTCTTTATTACGGAATTTACAAGGGACTGGAAAAGCTTAGCGATGTAAAGACTGAAGATGGAAAGATGCTTATTGTAATGGGTGATGGCAAGAATGAAAATAATGCAAAATCCTATTCTGAAGAAGATGTTATTAACAAAGCTAAAGATGAACAGATTCCTATATACTCAATAGGATACTCAAAGATAAGCAGAATTTATTTACAGACATTTGAAAAAATTTCTGATAAGACAAGCGGTACTTTTTACAACTCGCCATCTGATGAACAACTTAATAAAAACTTTAGTAAGCTTTATAATCAAGTCTTAAACATGTATTTAATTTCTTATGATGTTATGAACATCGAGGGAGACGGTAAAAAACATGTAAATACTATCACTATTAAATATAATAACGAAACAAAATCAAAGTCGAATGAAATTACTTTTCCGGCTGGAATTGCTGCCTTAAATGGTTCTAACGGAGCCGCTACTAAGATTAATTGGCTGCTTTATGGCGGTATTGGCGGAGTTTTGCTGATAGGGCTTGGAGTTCTTTTCTTTGTATTGAATAACAAAAAGAAAAAAGAAGCACTGGAAAGACAGAGAATTGAAGCTGAAAGAAAAAGAGCTGATGAAGAAGAGATGAGAAGACGCAGAGAATTCCAAAATATAAAACAACAAGAAGATTATAGAAATAAACAAAAAAATGCTCCTCCGGCGCAGGATGTTAATGATTTGTTGGCAAAGGCCGCACAGAATGTTGATTCTGATAAAACAATGATTATAAATACGGCTCAACAAAAAAACATAAGCAGTGTAATACTGAAAGTGGAAGTTGGCCCATACAGTGGTAACAATTTTCAAATAAACAAAGAGGGAGCCAATATAGGCAGGATGGAAGGTAACACAATTGTATTTAAAGATAATAATGTTTCAAAACATCATGCAAGAATTATTTTTTCAAATGGAAAGTTCTATATAGAAGATTTACAATCTACAAACGGAACTTATATTAATGCAACTAAAGTGGCTAATTCAGTATTGAATAACGGCGATACATTTAAAATAGGTGCATCCGAAGGAAGAATTCAAGTATTGTAGTAAATTGAGAAAATATAAAAATAAATATTTTACTAAATCCGGAAATTTGATGAATAATAATATGCCTGAAATAGGGAACCGTTCAGATGTAGGACGCGTCCGTAAAGCTAATGAAGATTATTTTGGAACATTTAAAGGTGATTTTGGTACTTTGGTAGTAGTCTGCGATGGTATGGGCGGTCATAAAGGTGGCTCGGTTGCCTCAAGGGTAGCAGTTGAAGTAATTAAAAGCCATTTTGAATCTTTGGGAACAGAGTTTGATCCAAAGGAAGAACTTAAAAATGCCTTAATAAAAGCTAATGCAACTATTTTACAAAAAGCTGCTGAAGACTCTGAATTAACAGGAATGGGCTCCACTGCAGTATTGCTTTTAATACAGGAAGAAGTTTGTTATTATGCCCACGTTGGTGACAGCAGAATTTATCATATCAGAAGTAAAGAGATAAAACAAATAACCAAAGACCATTCCCTTGTTCAGCAAATGGTTGATGCGGGTATGATAACCGAAGATGCTGCTAAGAACCATCCAAAGAAAAATGTAATTACAAGAGCGTTGGGATCAGAAGGGAATTCTGAACCGGAAGTAAGTGAGGAATTGCCTCTTTGTAAAAATGATAAATTCTTGTTATGCTCAGATGGACTTACTGGTTTTGTTGAAGATGATGAAATATTAAAGGTAGCAGAAAAATATCCGCCGCAGGCAGCCTGTGAAAAGTTGGTAGATATGGCAAATGAAAGAGGCGGAAAAGATAACATTACAGTCCAAATTGCAAGAATCACCGCAGGTCCAAAACCGACTTTATCCGAAAACAAAAAAACTAATTATTTGTTTTATACTGCTATTATTAGCTTTATAATTGCATTAGTCCTTTTCTTTATTTTTGTCCTGGGCCCTAGTATTTGGCAGAACAATCCTGGGAATGTTACCCCGGCGCAGGTGGATACACTTAAAGTTCAAGGGAATCAGCCGCCTCAAAACATACAGCAAGGGACAAATAATGTAAAACCAACACAGCAGCAGGTTGTACCTGATAAAAAGAATGAAAAACCAAAAGTAAATAAAAACCAGAATAATGAAGTTAAATCTAACAAGAAATAAAATTATCATGAAAGATATAAACATTAAACTAGTGTGTAAAATATTTATTGTGTTTCTTCTTTTAGGTCCATCGCTAAAAGTATATGCTCAGGTAGATATAATAAATGAAGTTATGAAACAGGCAAATAAACTAAACGAGACTTTACTGGAAATGACTGCTTTGACTGATGAAGAAGAAAATAACATTGGTAAAGAAATATATGCTGAAGTTCTTAAGAGTAAAACTGTAATAAGTGACTACAAATATAATGTAAATGTAATATTCAACAAACTTCTTAAACAAACAGCAAGGAAGAAAATTAAATATCAGTATACCGTTATCAGGGAGAATGAGGTCAATGCATACGCCTTAGCTGGGGGTAAAATGCTAATTCATTCAAAACTAATTGATTTTGTTGATACAGAAGACGAACTTGCTTTTGTTATTGCTCATGAAATTGCACATAATGAACTTAAGCATTGTATTAAGAAAATACAATATGCTGTAAGAGCAAATGATATAAATCCTACACTGGGGCAAGTAGTAAACAAAGCTTATCAAATCTATGATATGCCATTTAGCAAGGATGAAGAATTTGCGGCAGATGAATTGGGAGTTAAGATATTGAAAAAAGCGGGTTACAAAAAAGAGGGTGCTATAAGATTTTTTGAAAAGCTAGCCGTGTTAGAAAAGAAATATGGACAAGACGATAGAGATGCCCTAAATGATTTTGTTTCATCACATCCTACTGCTGAAAAGCGTAAACTGCGTGTGCAAAAAATGTAATTATTGATTGAGGAATTTAATGCTATTTGAAGTAAACACAGTAATAAGGGACTATAAAATCATTAGCCTTGTGGGACAAGGCGGGATGGGCGAAGTATATCTTGCAGAAGATGTAATGCTTGGTAAAAAGATTGCTCTTAAAGTACTTTCACAAGAATTATCCAGAAATCAAAATTTAATTAATAGATTTATTTCCGAAGCTAAAGTTCAGGCGGCTCTGCTGCATCCGAACATTGTAACACTGCACTCATTTTTTAAAGAAGACGGCATATATATTATGGCTATGGAGTTTGCTGAAGGGCAGACTATAAAAGAAGTGATACAGAAAAAGGGGCCTATAAATGAAAAAAGGGCAGTCAATATATGCCTGGGGATATTATCCGGCTTATCATTTGCACATTCAAAAGGAATTATACATAGGGATATTAAATCTTCAAATATTATGCTTTCTGCTGATGATAATGTAAAGATAATGGATTTTGGGATTGCCAAAGTGCTCGGCGTTAAAGGATTGACCGAAACGGGCGGCAAGCTTGGGACTATATATTTTATGTCTCCCGAACAGATTATGGCAGATCCTAAAATTGATCAGCAGACAGATGTTTATAGCTTGGGTATTACACTTTATGAAATGCTGGCGGGGACTCTGCCTTTTTCCGATACAGACAGCCAGTTTAAGGTAATGAAAGAAATTGTTGAGTTAAAGTTAAAAGATCCAAGGGATTTCTATCCTTACATATCACCTGCTTTAGTTGATATATTATTCAAAATGACTGCAAAAGAAAGAAAAGACAGATATAAAAATTGCGAAGGGGCTGCAGTTGCATTAAAGAGCTTCTTAAATCCTGCTAAAGTTACTCCGGTAGTAAAACAAGAATATGCTGAGACCCGAAAAACGGATATACCACTCGTGCCGGAAAAAAATATTGCTGAAATTCAGGAAGCAAAAAATATAAATTTATCGAAAGGGACATTATCTAAACAGGTTATTACGCCAAATATCAGTAGAGAAAATGAAAAGACTTTAGTCGTTCCTGCAAAGAAAGGGAATTCATTAAAAAAAATAATTATTGCAGTAGTCGCTTTAATTATTGCCGGAGTTTCATTTCTTGTCTATCAATTTAATAAACCGGCAGATAGTGTAAAACCAATTACTCTTCCGGAAAAGACGGCAACACAAAAAGCACATGTCGATTCCACAAATCCAAATAGTAATAAGTCTATCAATAAACAGAATATTAGTACGAAATCTTTGCCGGTAATTCAGAATAATAATATTGTTAAGAAAGAAAAAATCATTAAGATTGCCAAAAAAGAGAAGAATACAACAACTTATAAAAAGCCAAAACAGGAAGGGGTAACTAAACCTGTTGCTAATAAACCTCCAAGTACATCTACTAACAGGAGATATACAGATTAAAATTGTTTTATCATATTATGCAAAATATTGCAATTAGGATAAGTATATCAAAAGGCTATTAAAAAATTAATGAAAATCCATATGACTAAAATACTTTTCGGTCTTAGCTTCATATTGTTATTATCGACCGGATTATTCAAATTTATGTGCTCGCCCGGTAAAGCAGTACCGCAATTTAAATCGGTAAAAGATATTAAGATTGAATTAATAAATAACGATACCATAAAGATTAATTTAATTGCAATTGTTCAGAACAATAGTAAAAGCAGTATTAATACAGAAAAATTATTTTTGAATATTTTATCCGGAAAAGATACTATAGGATATGCAGTGTCATTAAAGGATGTGGAATTTAAACCGGATATTAATAATATTCCTATGCAGGTTTATTTAAAAACTTCTTCTTTAATTAAATCAATCTCATCTGTAAAAAATGATAGTCTGATCCTAAACTTAGCAGGTAAAGTAAAAGCAAAAATTGCTTTATTTAATCCTGAGTTTGAGGTTAATTCACCCTTTGTTTTATCATTAAAGAATGATTTGCTTAATCCCCTCATTGAAGGTTCAAATAATGAAAATATTATTGCCGTAAATAGTATAAGAATTAAGGATATTGGACTTAATAGTACAAAGATAGTTGTAGAATTTACTTTCCGAAGCCCTTTCAACTTAGAATATGAATTACTTTCATATCCTTCAACAATTAGCATATATAATAGTAAAGTTGGCAAGGGTGATCTTTTAAATTCCCCTCTAAAAATAAAAAACGGAATCACAAAAGGTAAATTTTTGTTTAATGCAAGTAATTTTATGTCTGTTGGAGCCGGACTGTCTACGATATTCCACGGAGGACTAGCTGATTATTATATTGAAGGTATATTACATCTAAGAATATTTAATAATGATTTGTCCCTGCCTTACAGTAAAAGCGGGAAAATCAATTTTAGAGAATGAGCATGAGCATGAGCTATAATCTTATCGATGATTTGAAAAAAGTGCAGGGTATTGTGGTAGTATCTGTGGGGCGGGCTAATGACAATAATTTCGTTGTTAATGAATCGACAGTATCCTCCCATCATGCTAAATTTATTATTACTGATAATTCCATAATACTTGAAGATCTCAACTCATCCAATGGTACTTTTGTTAATGGGAATAGAATACAAAAAACTAATATTCAAATTACGGATACAATATTTTTAGGGAAAAGATTTGAATTTAAACCGGAGTATTTGAATAAATATATTTCTGCTAATTCGTATGATGGAGATGGGAAGAAGGGGAAATCTGACCTGATAAATAAATCAATTATCACTATTGGCAGAAGCAGTGAGAATGATTTAGTAATTGACAATATAAAAGTATCAAGATTTCATGCTAGAGTAATAAACCAAAGCGGAAACTGGGTTATTGAAGATCTTAACAGTTCAAACGGTACTTTTGTTAATGGCAAAAAGATAAAAAGGAAACCAATAAATAACTCAGATACAATTCTTATTGGCGGAATTCCCCTAAAGCTAAGCCATCTTTTTACGTCTCCCAAGTTAATGAATACTGAGCTTAAGTTATCCGGGAACAATCTTTCATTAATTGTTGATGGCGGGAAAACTATTGTTGATGACGTTAGTGTAACAATATTTCCGGGTGAGTTTGTAGGTTTGATAGGCCCGGCTGGGGCAGGTAAAACTTCATTAATGATGATGCTGAACGGAGTAGTTAAGCCGACATATGGAGATGTGCTTATCAATAATCAATCATTATATGCAAACTATGCAGGATTTAAAGGTCAAATTGGTTATGTGCCGCAGGATGATATTATTCATAGGGAATTAAAAGTTAAGGAATCTCTTTTTTATACAGGGAAGTTAAGATTAGAAAATGCATCTGATGAAAGAATAAAATCTCAGGTTGATGATCTTATGAGAAGTCTTAGCATACAAACAGCAGCAGATACTCTAATTGGCTCACCTGAGAAAAAGGGGATTAGCGGTGGGCAAAGAAAACGAGTAAATATGGGGCAGGAACTTTTAACTGAACCATCTATTCTATTCTTAGATGAACCTACAAGCGGTTTGGATCCCAAGACTGATCTCGACGTTATGCATCTCCTTAAAGGAATAGCTGATAAGGGAAAAATTGTAGTACTGACTACTCACAATATTACAGAAGAAAATTTTAATATCCTTACTCACATTGTTGTACTTGCAAACAATGGAAAGCTTGCCTTCTTTGGAACAACCAAAGAAGCAATGGCTTACTTTAATGTTGCCAAACCTTATGAAATATTTACAGAATTAAGTAAGCAAGATCCGGACTACTGGAAAAATAAATTTAAAGATAGCCATTTTTACTTGGATTATGTCTTAGATAGAAAGATGTCTTTAACTCATGAGGTTGTCCCGGGGGCAAACGACTCAAAGAGAAATTTTGGTTTTGCACAGTATCTTACATTATTAAAAAGGTATGCAAAAGTTAAATTGCGCGACAAAATGAGTACGGCGATTTTACTTTTACAGGCTCCGATTATTGCTTTGCTAATTGCTTTATTTTTTAAAGGTGATGAAAACAGACACGCAGCTATTTTCATATTAACTATATCGGCTATATGGTTTGGATGTTCCAATGCGGCCCGTGAGATTGTTAATGAACAATCTATTTATAAGCGTGAAAGAATGGTTAACTTAAAAATACCTTCGTATATTCTTTCAAAAGTTACCATTCTGGCATTACTGTGTGTTATACAATGTCTGATCCTTTCATGCATAGCAATACCATCTCATAATTTGGCGGGTTCATTCTTTAGTGTATTTTGTAACCTGTTAACTACAACTATTGCTTCTCTTATGCTTGGATTATTTGTGTCATCAATATCTAAGACAAGTGAAGCGGCAATGAGCATCCTCCCAATTGTACTTATTCCTCAAATAATTGCAGCAGGGTTTGTAATTACATTTAATAAGTTAGGAGATTTACTTCAAATAATTGCAGGGTTTACTATTAGCAGGTGGGCTTTTGAAGCTGCTGAACTACATCAGAATGATTCCCCGTTTATTACTAACATGCTTGGCTTTAATTTAAATAATGTAACTACAGATTATATTATGCTTGCTTTATTTGCTCTGGTGTTTTTTGCACTTACTGCTTTTGTACTAAAAAGTAAGGATATTAAATAAAACGAAATTATAAATAAAAAATAAAAAAAATATATTATGCGAATTCTAATTTCTGTTATACTATTGGCCTGCTCTTTATTAAGGGCTGGAATCGATTATAATTATTCCTCTGTTAAACCGGATACCTTAAAGAATGATTCCTTAAAAAGAGAGATATCCCTAAAGGGAAAAAGCAAACAACTCTCAGATTCTTTAGATGTTGTAATTCAAAATGAATTTAACATTGAAATTCAGACTAAAAATTTGCCGAATCCTAATAAAGTGGTAGTAATTATACCAAAAGACCATTCTAAGAAAAATTATCCTTTAATCTTTATGCTTCATGGATGGTCAGGAGATCAGAATCAATGGAAGACTACTGCGGATTTACATTATTATGCCGACAAATATAATTTCATAATAGTTTGCCCTGATGGACTTTATGATAGCTGGTATGTTGATAATCCGATGTCGCATAATATCAATTATGAAAAATACTTCTTTGAAGATCTGTTTAATACAATTAAAAAGAATTATAAAATTGATACACACAATATTTTTATCACAGGTCTTAGCATGGGTGGCTTCGGGTCTATGACTTTCTTCTTAAATCATCCAAAGTTTTTTAAGGCTGCGGCAAGCACCAGCGGAATTCTAGATATTACAAAGTTTAAGGGGAAGTGGGGAATGGATAAAGTATTTACTGAAGAAAATTACATTAAATATTCTCCGATTAACAATCTGCAAAAAATAAAGGGTTTAAATAAAAAAATATTAGTTGACTGCGGTGAACAGGATTTTGCATTTAAAGTAAATCAAGAGTTTTACAAAAAATGCAAAGAGTTAAAAATACCTATCCTTTTTTATTCGGGAGAAGGAAATCATAGTCATACTTATTGGAAAAAATCTGTAGAAAGACATTTCGATTTCTTTAATAAAATGACGAATAAGTAAGCAGCTAAACCAGCATCAATACTAATTAAAAGGGTTCCTTTTACCCTCTGTAAATATTTGTTTTTCAGAAGTCTTGTAAAATTTTTTTACAATTTTATTATATACTACAGAGGCAAGTAGTTCTCCACCTGCATTTGTAAAATGGATGCCGTCGTCATGTCTGATTATTATCATTCTTTTCTTATATAGCATGGTATGCTGATATCTGCCGGAAGCATCTCCTAAAACAGGTTTTGATTCAACCCATTCAGCATGGGGAAATTTGGCTACTTCTTTTTTAGAAATTGAGCTTATGAGCCCTTCAATTTCTTGCATCTTTTCGGATCGCATAGGAGGCAGGTTTACCCAATAAACATATTTTACATTATTTAATAAGAGTTTTAAAAAGTTGTTTACCCTTTTGCCGTATTCATTGCGCCATTTGGGAGTATTATACTGAAAAACTACACCTTCCTGTTCAAAACTCTGCCCATCGTTTGTCCCCATCATTACTATAGCCACATCATAATGTTCGGTAGTAAAAATGTTTTCCATTTGATTAAACCAATTATAAAAGTCTAATCGACTTAGACCGGATAATACTTTAGAATATCTCTTAGCAATTGCCATAGAGTCCCGGTCTAAACAATTTTCCATGGATACACCAAATCCCCAGCCCATCATTGAGTCACCAATTAAAATAGCTTTTAGCTTATTCTTTTTACTATAGACTTTTACATTACATGAACTGAGAGCTTTTACTTTTGCAGAGTCAATTTTTATTTCATATGCAATGTTATCATTTAATAGATTGATAGTATAGCCGGGATCAGTTTTAAGACCTGAAATATGTTTGTAAAGAGTATCAAAGTTATCTTTCGGTACAGTAACTTTTAATGAATTGTTAAATGTATAGACGGGTCTCATTATTCCAAGCAGACTCCTTCTCGGTTCCCCAACATTTAATGCATGAGCCCACTTCAGCAATCCTTTTGAATCAAAAAGGACTATAACTGCAATCATGGTTAGAATCAGGATGAATATCTCAACTATTTTATAAGTTCTTAAGGGTTTCCAGCTATTCATAATTTTAAAATTTAAAATAGATAAAAGGTGCTACGCCATCCGGGCTCATTGCACTTACTATGATAAGAATTAATCCAAACGCAATACCTTGAAAAACCAAAGGAATTTTTACAAAGAATTCTTCTAACTTCTCCGGTAATTTTTCCGGGATAAAATTAATAATAAAACCTAAAATCATTAGGGAATATACAAACAAATTTGAATAATGAAGTGAAAATCTGCATTGTCCAATAATAGAGAAGGTATTCCAAAGGATGTCAAAGTTATCAGATCTAAATAGAAGCCACCCTATGCAAACAAAGTTAAAAGTAAAGAAGACTCCTAAAGCTTTTTTCCACCAGACATTAAAATTCTTTTTCTCAATTTTCAGGACAAATCTTTCTATGGCTAATCCCACGCCATGCCATAATCCCCAAAGCATAAATGTATAGCCGGCACCATGCCATACTCCACAAAGAAAAAATGTAAGTATTATAGCCGCAATATTCCCAAATTTTTTCCAGTCTCTTAGCTTAAACTGTAAAGGATAGAAAAGATAGTTCATTAACCAGGAAGATAGAGAAATGTGCCACTTCTTCCAAAATTCCTGGATAGTATAGGCAGAATATGGTCGATTGAAATTTCTTGGATATAAATAACCCAGCAATGCGGCAAAACCAAGGGCCATATCACTATAGGCACTAAAGTCACAGTAAATTTGAATAGCATAACCATAAGTAGCCAGAATCATATCCAAGGAGCTATAATTGTAAGGATTGTTAAACATTGGATCAACTAATTCGGTTCCAATATAATTAGCAATAATCATTTTCTTTATTAATCCGGAAATAATCAAACCGAAAGCTCTGCTTGCATGAATGTTATTTTTATCAGGCTGATGAATTATCGTATTAAAGAAATTTTCAGCTTTGATAATTGGCCCTGAAAGCAGCTGGGGGAAAAATCCGATATAAAACAGAACATTTATTACATTTTGTGCTTCAACTTCTTCTCTGTAAATATCAATTAAATAGGAGATTGCCTGAAATGTATAAAAAGAAATTCCAATTGGGATAAATATATTAAGGATATTTAACTTAACATTAAGCCCAAGAAATGCAAGAATGTTCGAAGTTGACAAAATAAAAAAATCACAGTATTTGAAGAATCCAAGGTAAAGTAGATTAAACACTATACCTAATGTAATTCTTAATTTTCTATTATTTTCATCTTTAGAAAACGAAATATACTTACCAAGCGCAAAGTTGACCAGTGAACTGGATACAAGCAGGACAAGAAAACGCCAATCCCATAGTACGTAAAAGACATAACTTGCCATAATAAGTATAACTTTACGAGTATTAGGATATTTAAAAACTGCCCAGCTAATTGTAAAAACAATTATAAAGAAGAAAGCAAAACCATGAGTAGGAAAAAGCAAAATTGTAGCCTGTTAAAAATTAGCAAATAGAAAGAGGGAACTTAGTTCCCTCAAGCCTAAAATTCTTTGTATTTGTCTTTTTTAAGACCGCAAACTGGACATTCATCCGGAGCATCACCAATAATAGTATGACCACATACAGGGCATACATGGACTTTTGCTTCAGGGATGTCTTTTTTCTCACTAACAGAGGCTTTAGCAGAGTTATACATTCCTTCATGAATTTTTTCAGCTTCAACAGCGTAATGTATAGATTTTGCAGCAGCTTTTTCTTCCTGCAAATTTGCAACAGCGTCAAATGCAGGATACATTTCCTCTACTTCATAGTTCTCACCGCCGGCAGCAGCCGTTAAATTTTCTTCAGTACTGTTAATGCCACCCAAAACACGGAAATGATTGGTTGCATGGACTTTCTCAGCATACGCAATTGCTCTAAAAAGGCGAGCTGTTTCAGGAAATCCTTCACGTTCTGCCTTTTCAGCAAAAATTGAATATTTCATATAAGCTTGACTCTCACCAGCAAATGCAGCTTCAAGATTAGCTTTTGTCATTTTTTTCATTATTAATTCCTATGGAATAGTTTTAAATCTAATGTTTAAAAATAAGCTTTTAATTCAATTACTGCAAGATTCTATAAAATCATTTTATAATTAAAAATGTGGCGAAAAGACTGATAAAAAGGGAAGTGTCGTTTTAATAACGTTTGCAATATAAGCGCAAAAATTATATTGTCGGAAAAATAGGAAATGGGCATTTACGCCCATTCCCTTACACAAAAACATATATATATAATAATGAAGAAATTATTCGTCATTAAAAGTGTTTTTAATTTCAACATCTTCACCGCCATATTCTTTGCATATTCTAATAGCTTCTGACTTGGCGTCTGAAAGATATTTGTAACCTAAAGCGGCCCCTATAATCCTGCTATCATTAGCATCTGTACCAATAGCGATAGCTCCATATCCTTTATTTGAAGTAGAGGTGACTAAAGATGGATTAGTGCCTCCGTAATCTTTGCATGCGTCATATGCAGCATCTTTAGCTTCTCTTACAGTACTATAACCATAAGCAAAGCCAAATGCTCCCGTTTCCGTGCAAAAATAGACTGCACTTTGTGCTTTTATTTGACATGAACTAGCAATGAATAATACTACGAATATGAATAAAGTAAAAAAAAGTTTTTTAGATATCATATCTACCTCTAATTTATTGTAAAGATTAGGAATACAGTTTATAAAGAAAAGCTTATTCAGAATTTGACTCTAAATAATACAGAAAATATGTAATAATATCAATTTTATTATTAGCGATAAGAGTTTCATCACTTTTCTGTTTTTTTACAATTCATTTACAAGTTAGTGACAATTCGCCAGATGAATATTTATAAGTTTACCTTGTATAATTGATGAGGTAAAAACATGGAAAAGATAGTATGCATATGTTTTGCTTTTGCAGCAGTAAATATATTTATCGGATGTGCAACTATTGAAGATGAAGTATTTATACAAAACGCGCAAGTTGCCGGTCCTCTTAATCAACCTCCGGTTCAGGTAACCACAAAAGACGCGCAAAAGAAATTTATCATTTCGAGTTCAATGGTTACAACTAACCCGAAAAGCTATATTGATAATATGAGTATTATACTAAGTGATTATAACAAATTAGCAAAAATAGACAAACATAATTGGGATAAAAATAATTTTGGCTGGTCGTTGCCGGCTTATTCCGCAGGAATACAATTTGAACTTCCTTTAAGTAAATCTGCGTCGGTGACGTTAGGAGGAAATTACTCCGAAGTAAAGAATAAAGATCTTTTGGGAGGGTTACTAAGTTTTGATTTACATGGAATTAGTGGAAGTGTTGGAGTAAGATATGCAATTGGTCTTTCTTATCAAGAGTTTTATTATGATGCTTATACATATGTTATACGTAAAAAAACACCTTATGGAGGAAAAACTGAAGAATCGACATATGCTTTCCATGATTTAAATACAGATGGTTTGTTTAACTATTATATGATGCTGACAATAAATTCAGATATAAAGAACCCGCCTATTAATGCCTATATTGCAATTGCATTTATTAAGCAGAGATTACTTTCATTTACTCCAGGTACCAGTGTGGGTCAAGATGTATTCCTAAACAATTATATATCAATTGATTCAAGAGGGAGTTATTCAACTGAATTTATCAGTATATCCCCTGGACTATTCTATACTTTCAATAATTCAATAAGAATCTTATGTGGTGTTACATTAGCGTTCAGCTTATCCGGGGAGAGTGATACACGGCTCTTTATAGCTCCAAATTTTAAAATTGATTTAATACTGTAAAAAGCAGAGAAAGGAAAGTAATATGGATATTTATTATAAATACGTGCTGCCGGGATTTAATACTTTCACTTATTTTTCAATTTTAGCATTTTCACTTTCAGGAGAGTTAAAAAGTCAGGGGTACTTAAATAGTTTTTATTGTGAAGGATTGGGGAATGGAATCTATTTCTCGATAAATTATGAAAGATTTATTGAAAAAGAATTTAGTTTTCGAATTGGAATATCCTCATTACCTTCTGAAGAAAATGATACTGTAAGTTCACTGATAATTCCGATAACATTAAGCTATTTTATAGGGGAAAGCGACTTGAAGCTTGAAGCGGGCGGTGGGGTGGATATTGCAGCAGCTACTAAAGATGAAGTGTTTGTAATCCCAACCGGTATTGCCGGGTTAAGATACCAATTTGAGGAGAAAGGAATATTTCTTAAGTTAGCATACACTCCATTCGTATTCAAAGGAAAATATACTAACTGGCTAGGTGTTAGTATCGGCTACAAATTTTAAGTTATTATATTTTGTATAAATAAAAAAGGCTTCCTCATTTATGAAATAAAGAAGCCTGGAAATAAGAATTATATTATTTTCTAATTATTTTACCATTTGTTTTAATAGAGTAATTGCTTAATCTATTATTATCTGAATCGACTGTAAATTTAGATGTAAGTTCTTGGAGATTAACAGTAAGGTTGTTTAAATCTTCTGCTGCTTTTGCAACCTGCTGCAATCCTGAGGAGCTCTCCTGAATAACGTTGTTGATGGATTCAATGCTCCTGCTAATTTGTTCGCTTGTAGCAGACTGTTCTTCACTTGCAGCTGCAACCTGGGCAACAATTGCAATGGCAGACTCAGTTTCCTCTATAATACTGGATAAAGAAACTTCAGCTTTGTTTACTAATACTTTACCTTTTTCAACTTCCAATTGTCCGGATTCGATAGTTTCAACGGCATCCGAAGTAGCATGCTGAATGTCTTTTATCATATTAGCAATTTCTTTAGTGGCCTTTGTTGTCCTCTCGGCTAATTTTCTCACTTCATCGGCAACAACTGCAAAGCCTCTGCCTTGTTCACCGGCTCTGGCAGCTTCAATGGCGGCATTTAGAGCCAAGAGATTAGTCTGATCAGCAATATCATCAATTACCTGAATAATTTGACCTATTTGCTCACTATTATCACCTAATTTTTTAATTGTAGTTGAAGCATGTTCAACAACGTTAGCAATGCTTTTCATTCCAGCAATGGTTTCTTTGATAACTTCACCGCCTTCTTTTGCAATTTTACCTGCATTGCGTGAAACTTCTGTGGCTTCCGAAGCATTTTTTGTCGTCTCAAGGATGGTTTTGGTCATTTGTTCAACAGCAGAAGCTACCTCCATGGACTGCTGGCTCTGTTCCTGTGCGCCTGCGGCCATTTCTTCTGTACTGGAGGAAATTTCACTACTTGAACTTGCAGTCGCCTGGACAGCGGATTGAACAGAGACAATTATTCCTTTTAATGATTGTGAAACTGCATTTATACTATTCTTAAGTCGATCAAAATCCCCCTTGTAATTACCTGTAACTGTTTTGGTAAAATCACCTTTTGCTAAAATATCAAATACTTCCATACTTTCTTTTAATGGTTTGGCAATTGCATCCAAAATATTGTTAATGCCAATAATAATATTTTTATAACCGCCAAATAAAATATCATGATTACCCCTTACTTGTAACTCACCGTTAAGGGAGTGCTCTGTTAATTTTTTGGTTTCATCAAGTAAATATTTTAACGATTCAACAACTTTAGTTAAATTTATAAAAATGATATCCTGTGAAGAGCGTGGAGTAATGCTTATATCTAAGTTCCCTTTAGAAATCTCATCAATTATTTTAGCCTGATTTAAGGAACTATCAAGTATTGATACAAAAGATTTTTGTAGCTCACTTATTTCATCTTCACCTTCCACAGTAATGTTAACCGATAAATCACCTTCTGCAATTTTTCTTGAAGCGGAAATAATATCTTTTATTTTATAGATGATCTGTTTCTTAAGCACATAAAGTATAAAAAAGATTAAAAGTGCAGTGATAAGAATAGCAAATAGAGCTACATATAAAATAACACTGGCAGTTACTTTATTCAATTCATCTTTACTGCTTGCCAATGCAATAGTATAGCCCCATTTATCATAAGTTGATTTATCAATATCCCACGAATCTGATCCTGTTTTATTGTTCAATATATTAAGAACTCCTTCTTTTGAAAGTCCTTTTGAAGAAAATACAGGATTTCCCTTTTTATCGAGAAGGGTGGCAAAACCGCTTTCTCCAATTTTTATATCTTCAATATAGCTTTTTAAAAAGTCCAACGAACTAACAGGATAACCCACATAATATGCACCTATTATCTGCCCTGAGGAGTTTTTAATTGGTTCATAAGACGTTATATAAGGGATACCAAGAATATCAACAATACCATGAAAACCTTCATTCATGCGTAAATGTTTAATAGCAGCGCCGTTTGGATCTAATAATGTGCCTACAGCTCGTGAACCGTCAGGTTTTACAACATTGGTACTAATTCTAATAAAATCATCACCTTTTTTAGCAAATATTGTAGCCGTTCCTCCGGCAATCCTTTTAGTTTTATCAACTATCCTGTTATTGTTTGCAATACCTTCACTTCCAAATAATATATTATTTACGGAATTGTTGCTTATTGTTACTAACTCGCCCTGCTTAGGTTCTCCAACTGCTTTAGATTCGTTTATTAATAAATTTAAGGCAGTCTCATTTTGCTCAGACATCAACGTATTTATGATATCTATATTTTGAATGATGTTATTTCTGTGAACATTTTTTAAATCAAAAAAATTAGCTTTAGTCTTTGATATCCACAAGTCTGCAATCACAATTCCTGCAAATGTCATTGCTACCAGAGTGATGCCCAAAACAACTACAAAAAATTTTGTTGAAATCCGGGTCCGCATATGACCTTGAAGTTTACTGAACATAATTTTCCTTTCGAGCAAAAATAAACAAATAATAGATATAATGAAGAAAAAATGATATAATAGTAATTATTAGATAATATTAATTATTTTTATATTCCTTATCATCATTATCGAATTAATTTAGAATAGTTGAATGATGTATATCACACTTTAAACAATTAATGTATAAATAAAATCATTTATGAAGAGTATTCACAACCAGGAAGCTTATTACAAATTTGCCGGACCGGTATAACGATTAGCTGAATAAAAAATGGACGCCGAAGATTAGACAGATACCGAATATTAATGAAACGGTTACTAAACGGGTGTGATGTTTTAACATTTCACCGTGTACTGCATGAATAGCCAAGAAAATAAAGCCGCCTGAGATATGTGCTGTTAAACCTCCAAGCATAGTTGGAGATACCATCCCATTGAATAAACTACCTGCAACAGCCCCTATAATAGTTATTAGCTCAACACCAATAACATAAGATATTATCTTTCCTTTTTTATAATTCGCACTATACATTAATGAAGCTAATGCAAGCCCTTCAGGGAACTTATGAGTAATTATTGCAGCAAAAATTGAATCATCGGCTTGCCCGGCAGAGATTGCAAGGCCATCCAATAATGAATGAAAGGAGAGTGCAGTAAGTAATGCAAGGGCTATTTCCGAAAATTTTTTTGTTGTCTGTTCATCAAAATGGCTTGCTGAACAAGCCGGGCATACATGAGAATAGTACTTGCTTATAAAAAAGAAAAGAAGATAGCCGGAGACAATACCTATAGTCAGTTCCAGCAATTTTAGTAAGAGGTTATTCTCAGGTAGAGTATTGAACGCTTCCGGTATTAGTGCAAAAATAGCGGCTCCGAACAATGCACCTGCTGAAAAAGAAATAGCGGAACATAGCTTCTTATGATTTATTTTTATGCTAAATAAAAGGATAGCACCTAACAGTGCAGAAAAAACTGCAATTGAAGATTTTATTATGGCTAGGTTTACGGGCTGCATTAATACTCAATTTTTAAAGAATAATAAATTTATTAAAATTCTTTGCAAATTGAAAGATTAAAACATAGTATCAAAAGTGCTTTGTTCATTGTATCAAAGAGAAAGTAGTATAGATAAATTGTAAGAACCCGGTGTTTGCCTATACCGGGTTCTTACTGGTGGAGATGAATTTTAAATAAATTTCATTTAGCTCTTATGGATTCTTTATATAACATTAAGCAAAGTCTCTTTACTTTTTCACTATCATCAAAGCGGACCGCCTGTCTAATTGCAAATAAGCCTCTTTTGTCATTTAATTGATATAGAGCGTATGCTGCAGTCATTCTGGCTTGCTCATTAGGATCACTTTTCAGCATCTTTAATAATGGAATTACTGCTTTTGGGCAGTCAATATTTGCCAACATCAGTGCGGAACTTGTTTTTAAACCTAAATTTTCTGATTCAACACCGGTAAGTAAGCTGTTAATAGCACTTTCCTTTAAGTTAGCAGATTTGTAAGGAGTGTTTGCAGCTGCAACAGAACTTGCCATAATGGAAAATACCACCATTAACATAACTACTACTGAACGTAAATTTTTCATAATACCTGTACTCCTTAAATATTACTTATTTTATCTGCTTCAAACATAATGCTGTTTCCATGGGAAATAAAGTTTAATGGGATGATTGGTATTTTACAAGGTTATAGTTGAGAATTGGCTTTCAAATGGAGCGCAATGAAAAGTTACGTTATTCATCATCATTTTAGACCACTCATGTAGTTTGCTCTCAATTGTTAGGTATTTACTTTAAGTTTATTATTTTTGTACGCTTATATAAAACCAAATATGACAAATATTAGATTACATATTACAGAAACTGTAAAACTTGCCTATCCCGTTAGCATTGGACAATTGGGTATTATGATGATGGGAATAATTGATGCAATTATGGTTGGTTCCTTAGGTGCTGCCCCATTGGCAGCCGCTTCACTGGCCAGCGGGTTGTTTCTGCTTATTTTTATTATTGGCAATGGCATTGCATTAGCTGCAACTCCTTTAATTGCTATCGCTGTCGGAGAAGAAAACACAGCCGTTTGCAACAAAATATTTAGAAATTCATATTGGGTAAACTTAATTACAGGATTTATCCTGGCCGGTCTTACAATTTATTGCTCTGATTTGTTAAGATATTTAAACCAACCTAAAGAAGTAGTAGAATTAGCTATTACTTATAACAAGATATTGGCTGTTTCCCTAATCCCCACATCAATATTTATGTCCTACAAACAGTTTGTTGAAGGACTCTCTTTTACAAAACCGGCAATGTTTTTTTCTATAGCAGCAGTATTGGTAAACGTTGTTATTAATTGGTTCTTCATATATGGCAATTGCGGAGCCCCTAAAATGGGACTTAACGGTGCAGCTTTGGGTACATTTTCTGCCAGATGTTTCATGGCTTATGGCATGAAACTATATGTTAATGCATCTAAAAATTACAAAAGTTACGATAAAAGAATATTTAAAAATGATTTAGATTTTACCATAATAAAAAAAATATTGAGTCTGGGGCTTCCAAGTGGAATGCAATATTTCTTTGAAGTTGGTGCCTTTACTTTTGCTATAATTATGGTAGGCTGGATTGGGACAACAGATATTGCTGCCCATCAGGTAGCAATAAATTTAGCAAGTATATCTTTTATGGCTGCTTTAGGACTCTCAACTGCAGGCAGCATAAGAGTAGGAAATGCACTTGGCAGAAAAAGTATAAAGGAAATAAGATATGCCGGATTTACTGCCATTTTGTTAAGCACTACAATCATGTCTGCATCAGGATTAACTTTTATTTTATTTAACCATACGTTGCCTGCATTTTTTATTAAGGATCCAATAGTAATTGCCAAGGCCGCTTCTATTCTAATTATTGCGGCGATGTTTCAATTATCTGATGGGATTCAGGCAGTTGGGATTGGGGTTTTACGAGGAATACTTGACGTTAAAGGACCCACAATAATTACATTTTTCTCATACTGGATATTAGCGCTTCCGCTGGGATATTATTTAGCTTTTAATATGCATTTAAACCTGATGGGTATTTGGATAGGGTTGTTGGTAGGTCTTACGTCTTCAGCAACATTGCTGACTACAAGGTTTAATATTAAAAGTAAAAGGGTATTA
>Ga0183100_1000467_pt1 | contig 32670 bp, 24 predicted proteins | sample Biomet2_FD_127789 | JGI IMG/M metagenome (GOLD analysis project Ga0183100, IMG submission 127789) | Microbial communities from bioreactor (seeded with anoxic lake sediment) at LBNL, California, USA - Biofuel metagenome 2 | ecosystem: Engineered > Bioreactor > Anaerobic > Unclassified ... | reverse complement strand
AACTTTGAGGAAAATGCGACCCAAGATGGTTGGAAAGCGGGTGTCCGCCCTTCCGGGCGGACCGGCGAGTTGACCTTTTCGGTCAACTCCGCCTCGGCGCTACGCGGCAAAATCTGCGATTTTGCTTGTGTAGCTGTTTCGCTTCGCGCCGGTAGCCTCCGGCGGCCGGGGCGCTTCGCCCCCGAACCCCCGACCGGGCGGCGCCCGGTGGCGGGTAACGGCCTGCGGCCGGTCAGACGAAGCGTGTCGTCCACTCCGGGTTGGCCGGGCCGAAGTGTTTGAGCATCACCAGCGGATCGGACGTTGACGTGTTGCGGATTTCAATCCCGGCGCGCGCGGCGGATTCGGCGACGAAGTATTCGTCGAACGTCAGTTGGCCGTAGCGGATCAGCGCCGGAGTCTCCAGCGGCAGTCCGCCGAGCGTGCCGTGTCCCTGTAGCACGATAAGGCCGTAAGCCGCTTCGTCGCGGATGGTTGCGGTCCGTCCGGGCAGCACGGTCAGCTCTTTCGCCGAAACCGCCGGGCTTCGCCAGCAGATCCAGCGGTCGAGGTACCCGGCTTCGCACATTTCCGCCTCCGGCGCGGCGTCCGTCGGGCGCATGAAGCGGTGTTTGCCGAACTCCGGATCGACGTTCGCCTCCCAGTCGATCACCTCCATCAGGTAGTCGAAGTCGCCCATCCGGTCCGCCGGGCAGTCCTTCCAAAGCAGCGATTCCGGGACAATTTGATTGTCCACCAGGCTCTGGTACATCGCGTACACGTCGCTCGCCACCTGCGGCTCGTAAGTGCAGAGGCTCCCCGGAGCATGGAGCACGCCGGGCGGCACGTCCCAGCCGGTGCCGGGCACCAGCCGGTAGGCCTTGGAGAGATCGGTGATGTGGTTGTCGCCTTTGGTGAAGTTCTCCAGGCAGGCGCGGACCTGCTCCTTCGTGGTTCCGGGCTCGAACCCGAAAAAGGTGAAGGGGAAGTGTCCGCCGTGGTTGTTGAGCTGGGGCGGAAAGTAGTAGCACTCCGGCTTGCCGCGCTGCCCGACTTTTTTCGCGTGCTCGTCGCGGTGGTGGATGTGGTGCGGCAGCGGGCCGAGGTTGTCGAAGAATTTCGAGTAGACCGGCCAGCAGCCGTATTCGTTCCAGAGCCGTTCCCCGAGCAGCTCCGCGCCGAGTTCGGCAACCGCCTCGGTGAGCGGAACGAGGTCGCCGTCCGGAGTCACGATGTGGCTGATCCCCTCGTTTTTACCGGTCAGCGGGCCGTTGTCCGCCGGGGTGGTGCTGCCCAGCCAGCGCTCGTCGATGCCGCCGCGCACCCCGCCCAGCGCGTAGTAATCGTCGGGATGAAGCTTGATCCGGCGGCCGGGGATGCAGAACGAGCGCGGTACCCAGTTCGGGGCGAGACGGAAGACGCCGTTTCCGGCGGCGAAGGCGGAACGCAGTTTTCGGGAATTCGACATGGCGGGTTTCCTCCTTATTCGGAAATCAGTTCAAACAGTTCGAAGTCGTCGGGGCGGTCGATCGTCAGCGACAGCTTCCCGTCCCGGACGGCGTAACTCCATTTTCCTTCGGCCGATACGCGGTTGACGCTCCGGGGAGCGAAGCCCTCCGGCAGTTTCACCGTGAAGGCGAGGTCGAAGAGCGGCAGGTTGGGCAGTTCCTCCTGCACGTTCACCAGGGCGAGGAGAAGGGTTTTGCCGTCTTCGCTCTCCTGCAACGTAAGTTCGACGCAGGGCGGCAGGTTCCGCGCTTCGGTGACGGCGGGCGGCAGAATCCGGCCGAGCAGCGCCGCGGAGAAGGTCCGCTGCGAGTGATGCCGCATGGCGAAGAGGCCGGAGTACAGATAGAAGCATCTCCCTTTGCCGTAGCGGTTTTCTACCAGTCCGGCGAAGGCGGTTTCCGCTCCGGGCGGGTTGGAGTGGATCGAGGCGTACTGCTCCGGGTCGTTGACCGGGAAGTCCGGCAACGCCACGCCCCCGAGCCGCTGCGCACCTTTGCGGAGGGTGACCAGCGGATAGCGAGCCCCGCTGACCGAAAGCAGTTCGCCGTTTGCCGCGAGGTAGGAGACCGGTTCGGCGTCGTTCCCGCTGTAATCGACGCCGAAGACGTCGGCAAGCTGGAAATTCCCGGAACTTTCGCCGGAAGCGGCGTAGAGCGAACTCTTGCCGGTGGCGATCAGCGTGCCGCCTTCCGCGACGAAATTCCGCAATGTTTCGCACTCCTCCGGCGTCAGGTAGGCGGCGTGGTTGACGATGACGGCGGAGAGTCCGGCCAGCTCCCCCGGCCTCCCGGTGAGCACGCGGTACGGAAAATGGAGCCCATTGAGCAATTCCGACGTTCCGAGCACTTCATCAAGCACAGCGTTGTGACGGATCGCCATATTGTTGGCGCGGTCGGCGACGGCGTCGAGCCGCTGCCCGTTCCGGGACTCGTCGACGCAGCTTGCCATCGAGAAATAAAGGCCGATCTCCGCCCGCAGTGCGGGACGATGCTCCGCGATTTTCTTCCGGTACGGTTCGAGACGCGCGGTAATGGTTCCGAGACGGGAATAGAATTGTTCGGAGAGGGTGCCGTCCGGATTGATCGCATCGATGAAGAAATAGGCGCCGCCGTTGGCCAGCGTGGTGGCGGCGTGGAGAAAGAGTTCGTTGTCCGACTTGGTCGACGTGTGGTCGTGCAGCGACACGCAGCGCGAAGTCATGAACTCGTAGGGCCGGTTCCGGGTGAAGGCGGCGAACGCCTTGACGCCGAAGCGCTGCTGGAGCCTGCCGCCGTAGAAGTCGCCCGAGGCGTAATCCGAGGCGGCGGCGATTCCGTCGCTCTGCCCGAGGAACCAGCCGTGGAGCACCGGTGAAAACTGGTGGGTGACCGAGAGTTCCGGATTCACCGAACGCACATGGTTTGACAGTTCCAACGCATATTCGGCCATCGACCGCTCGCGCCAGCGCTGGAAGCGGACCCAGGCCGGATTCGTCCAGTCGATCACTTCCGGAATTTCTTCGCCGGTTTCGGCGCGGAATTTCTCGCGGCAGGCGTCGCAGCAGCAAATCGTCGGCCAGAAGGTCATGTCGAGGAAGATTCCGCGGACCGGATAGGCGAGAATTTCCGAAATCTGTTCTTTGCAGAACGCCCGGTACTCCGGCCGGTTCGGGCAGCACCACCAGTAGCGGCCGGAGTGACGGTTGCCGGCGGCGTCGCACACCTGCCAGTCCGGATGAGTTTGGGCGACCTCATTCTGGTAGATCAGCGTGTGATAGGCGATCGGGATGATTCCGGCGTCGGCGAGTCCGGCGACGGTTTCGCCGAAGAGATCGCGCCCGACGGCTCCGGCGTGGCGGTGGCCGATCCGGGTAGGGTAGTAGCAGTTGCCGTTATGGTCGCTCGCATAGACCATCGAGCTCTCCACGCCGGAGAGAGCGATCATCCGCACATACTCCGCCGGGTCGAACCGGCGCATATACTCCGGTTTCCGGTCGGTGATATGGTTGTCGATCAGAATTCTTGAATAGCACGTTTCATACCAATGCATCCGTCCACCTCATTCTCGTTATTTCCCATATTATAGCAATAATAAGTTCAAATGAACAGAGGACGAATTTGGTATTGATAGCACAAATGTGATTCCTGTACAGAAAACCGGAAACAGAACCGGTTTCGCGCGGCCCCTCCGCCGCTGCAATATCGCGTTGAATATTAAAAGGTGGGAAATGAATCGCCATATTTCATGCAAATATCCGGATTATCTTTAAAATTATTCTCTATCTATCGCATCTTATGTTGCCTTTTTCACTCCCCTGCGGTATCCTTAATTCCAGGAGGATACGGGATATGGCAAGAAGCTGCATCTATACCGCGCTGGTTGGCCGGATCGAACGGAAACTTGGAACGCTCGAAATCGGCGACCCGCTGCCGTCGGAACAGACATTGGCCCAGGAGTTCGGCGTCTGCAAGCCGACCGTCCGCCGGGCGCTGGCGGAGCTGGCCGGCAACGGCCTCATCGTCAAGAAGAACGGCGTCGGGAGCATCGTTGTTGGCACGGTCCGGGTCATTCCGCGCGAACTCATCTTTCTCTGCTGCGACCTCGCGTTTTTCCACGAATCGCTGAAGCGTTTCGGCGACTGCGCCGTCAACGCCAATTATCTAAGCTCGATCGTGCCGCTGCACGGCGACCTCGATACACGGACGCGGATCATCTCCACCGCGATCGCCCGCAAACCGGCGGGAATCGTGCTCTATGCCGGTGACGACCGGGCGAGCCGCGCCGGATACCGCGCGCTCGCCGAATGCGGAATCCCGCAACTCTACCTCATCCGGATGCCGGAGGGGGTGAACGGCGACCTCCTGACTTTCGAGAACGAAGACGGCGTCGCCGCCGTCATCCGCCGCTTTTACGAACAGGGCTGCCGCAAATTCGCGCTCTACGGTGACGGCGACGTCAACCCGTATGCGGCGGCGGAGCGCGTCCGCGGCTTCCACGACGGGATGCGCAAACTGCGGCTGATTCCGCGCGAGGAGTGGATCTGCCTCGCGTCCGAACAACGGGCGGCGTTCGCCGAACAGTTCCGCGACCCGCGCCGCCGTCCCGACGCGGCGGTCTGTCTCAACGATGTCTGCGCCGGGAACTTCTACCGAATGCTGGTCAAAGCTGCAATCGACCCGGCGGGGCTGCGGATTTCCGGCTTCGACGCTTCGCCGCTGGCCCGATTTCTCCCGTTCCCGCTCCTCTCCGTGAAGCCGCCGCTGGCGGAGCTGGGGGACGTGGCCGCTCAGATGCTGATCCGTCGAATCGAAAATCCGGCGTTCGGATTCGTCACAAAAAAACTCTCCTCCCAACTCATCGAGGCAACCATCTGATGGAAAATTCCGATTCGAAGAAATGGCTGAAACCCGGCACCCGCCAGTGCCTGATCCGGCGCGGGCTGGTCAAAAGCATGGGCTACACCGACGCCGACCTCGAACGGCCGATCGTCGGGGTCATCAACACCTGGGCGGAGACCAACCCCGGACACTTCCACTTTCGCCAGCTCGCCGAGGCGGTCAAGCGCGGCGTCTGGGCGGCGGGCGGCTTTCCGCTCGAAGTCAACACGCTGTCGATCTGCGAGGTGTTTTTCGACATTTCGAGCCTGATCTACCGAAATCTGCTGGCGATGACCACCGAGGAGCTGATCGCCCGCCACCCGTTCGACGGGGTGGTGCTGCTCGGCTCCTGCGACAAGAGCGTTCCGGCGCAACTGATGGCGGCGGTTTCGGCGAACAAGCCGATGATCTTCCTCCCCGGCGGCCCGATGCTGCCCGGCAGCTACAAGGGCGAACCGCTCGTTTGCGGCACCGACAGTTTCAAACTCTGGACCCGCCACCTCGCCGGGGAAATCGACGCGGAAGAACTCCACAACGTCGAAGGCTGTCTCTACGGCGGCGCCGGGGCCTGCCCGATCATGGGCACCGCCAACAGCATGCAGACCGCGACCGAATCGCTCGGGCTGGCGCTGCCCGGTTCGGCCTCCGCCCCGGCGGTTTCGGCGGAGAAACTGCGCTTCGCCGAGGAGTCCGGGCGGCAGATCGTGACGCTGGTCGAGCGGAACATCCGGGTGCGCGACATCCTGACGCCCGACGCGCTGGAGAACTGCATCACCGTCCTCATGGCCTCCGGCGGCTCGACCAATCTCCTGATTCACCTCACCGCGATCGCCCGGCGGGCCGGGATCGCGCTGCCGCTTTCGCTGTTCCAGGAAATCAGCGAAAAAACTCAGCTTCTCGTCAACGTCAAGCCCTCCGGCACCGGGTCGGTGGGCGTCGAATTCCACCAGGCGGGCGGCGTCGCTTCTCTGATGAAGGAGCTCGAACCGCGTCTCCATACCGATGTCCTCACCGTCACCGGGCGGACGCTCGGCGAAAACCTCGCCAATCGCGACAAGCCCTACCACCGCGACACAATCGCGGCCCTCGACGCGCCGCTCGCCCCCGGCGGCGGCATCGCGGTGCTGCACGGCAACCTCGCGCCGCGCGGGGCGGTCATCAAGCGGTCCGCCGCCTCGATCATGAAGTTTCGCGGCGAGGCGCGGGTGTTCGACACGCTCGCCGCGGCGGAGGCGTACCTGCTCGACGAACATTCCGACATGGACGAAAACAAGGCGGTGATCCTGCGCGGCTACGGCCCGAAGGGCGCGCCGGGGATGCCGGAATTCGGCAATTACCTGCCGATTCCGCCCAAACTCTACAAACGCGGAATCAAAGATTACGTGCGGATTACCGACGCCCGCATGTCGGGCGGCGCGTTCGGGACTGTGGCGCTCCACTGCTGCCCGGAGGCGGCGGCGGGCGGCCCGCTCGGCGCGCTACGCGACGGCGACATCGTCCACCTCGACGTGGAGGCGGGGATTCTCGAAGTCGAACTCTCCGACGCCGAAATCGCCGCCCGGCTGGAGGGCGCGGTGTTCGAACCAAAAGAGAAGTTCGAGCGCGGCTTCGTCCGCCACTACATCGACAACGTCATGCAAGCCGACGAAGGCTGCGATTTCAACTATCTGTGAGGAACACAATGAAAATCAAGGGAATCTGCCCGATCGCCCCGGCGGTGTTCGACGACCGCGGCGCGTTCGATTACGCGGGCTACCGCACCTGCTGCACCGCCATGCTCCAGGGCGGCGCGCACGCGCTGGCGCTCTTCGGCATCGCCGGGGAGTACTACAAACTCGACCGCGAGGAAGAGGAAACTTTGATCGACCTCACCGTGGAACTCTGTCACGCCAATTCCGCTCCGGCGGTGATTTCCAACACCCGCCACTCAACCGAAGTCGCGGTCAAATGGGCGAAGCGGATCGAATCGGCCGGGGCGGACTGCATGATGGTGCTGCCCCCCTTCTTCCTCAAACCGGGCGGCGCGGAGCTGACCGCCCATATCGAGGCGGTCTGCCGCGCGGTGAACATTCCGGTCATGCTGCAATACGCCCCCGAACAGACCGGCGTGGGAATTCCGCCCGAAACGCTGGCCGCCATCGGAAAACGCAATCCGAATCTGCGTTACTACAAGATCGAATGCAAACCGCCGGGTGCCTACATCGCCCGGTTGCTCGAACTCCTGGAGGGGAACGGGGAGATCTTCGTCGGCAACGCCGGATTCCAGATGATCGAGGGGATGATGCGCGGCGCGGTCGGCGTCATGCCCGGCCCTTCGATGTTCGACGTCTACCGCAAGATTTACGACGACGTACAGTGCGGCGACCTCGACGCGGCGCTGGCGGTCCACGAGAAACTCAACGCCATGCTCAACCACATCCGGCAGGACGTGGAGATGATTATCTGCTACGAAAAGAAGATCCTGAAACGGCGCGGCCTGATCGCGTCGGACTATTGCCGCCGCCCCGGACACCGCGCCGATACGCTGAACGAAACGCTGTTCGACCTGCATTACCGGAAGTTGGGGGAGTCGTTCGGATGGAAACTGTAACCTCGTTGACCGGCAAGCGCGCATTGGTGACCGGCGCTGCGAAGGGAATCGGCCGCGGCGTCGCCCTCGCGCTGGCCGGGGCGGGCGCCGACGTGCTGCTCCACTACCGCTCCGACCCGGCGGAGGCGGAGACGCTGCGCGATGAAATCCGCCGCCTGGGGCGCGACGCCTTCCTCTTCCGCGCCGACCTCGCCGTCGACCGCGAGCTCGACGCCCTGTTCGCGGAGGCCGACCGCCTCTGGAACGGCCTCGACATCGCCGTCAACAACGCGGGGTGGGACCCCGGATTCGTGCCCATCGACTCCATCGACCCCGCACTCTACCGCAGGTTGACCGACATCAACGTCAAGGGCACGCTGTTCTGCTGTCTCCGCGAAATCGCGCTGATGCGGCGGAACCCGTCCGGCGGCAGCATCGTCAACATCGGCTCCGTCCAGCAAGACACTTCGGTGAAGGGGCGCACCCTCTACGCGATGAGCAAGGGGGCCATCCACGCGCTGACCGGGCAACTGGCGCTGGAGGCGGGCGCATTCAAGATCCGCGTCAACAACATCGCGCCCGGCTACATCGAGGTGGAACGCATGTCCGCCGCTCCGGGCTTCGACCGCGCCGAGGTCGCCGAAGACATTCCGGCCGGCCGGATCGGCAACGTGCGCGACGTCGGCGAATTCGCGGCGTTCCTCGCCTCGGACGCCGCCTCTTTCATCACCGGACAAACCATGGCGATCGACGGCGGCGTCTCCCGGAAACTGGCCCGCAGCCGCTGTGTCGCCGGAACTCAGCAATAAAACAGGAATCATGAAAATGAAATTCACGCCGCCGTTCCAGGTGCAGGATGGAGTCATCTACGACCGCGAAGGACGCAAGGTGAAGCTGTGGGGCGTCAACTATTACGCGCCCTTCAATCATAACTACTACAACATCGCCGAGCTGGGCAAGGACCACTTTTCCGCGATCGACGAAGACATCCGCCACTTCAAACTGCTGGGTGTCGAGCTGGTGCGGATGCACCTCTACGACCGCGAAATCACCGACCGCGACGGCAACATCGTCGAGAACCACAACCTCAAAGTGTTCGATTACCTGGTCGAACAGTGTGCCAAGAACGGTATCTTCCTGATGCTCTCGCCCACCGTCTGGTGGAACACGGTGAAGAACCAGGTCATGCAGGAGACCTGGTACGCCTTCTGGTTCGCCGACGCGCGGGACGATTTCGGATTTTCCAACTTCTACTCCTGCGACTCGATGCTCTGGGACCCGGACGCGATCCGCTGCCAGCAGGTCTACCTCGACGGGCTGCTCTCCCGCCGCAACGCCTTCTCCGGCAGGCGGCTGGACGAATATCCCAACCTGGTGGTCTTCGAACTCTTCAACGAACCGCGCTACCCCGAGAAATGGCAGCTGGAAAAAGATTGCGAAATCACCCCGGCCAACATGCCCGCCGCCACCTTCTCCCGCGGCGCGCAGCGGCTCAAGCTGGTCGCCATTTGGGAGGAGTTCCGCGCCGCGCACCCGGAGGAGCCCGATGAAGACCGCTGCTTCTCGCTGTTCCGCGCCGCCGTGGTGCGGAACTACTTCGACAGTCTGTTCCCCATCCTCGACAAATACTTCGGGAACCGGGTGATCCGCGCCCAGTTCCCCTGCTACAACGGAATCCCTCCCGTCGATCTGCAAGCCGCCTTCGAAGCCGCCGGAATCGACGCCTATTCGATCGGCACTTACCTCAACGTCAACGCATTCGACGCCGAGAACACCGATTCGGCAAATCATCTCGCGCTGGCGGTGGAGTGGTTCCGGAAGTTCGGGGAAGTCGATTTCGGCAAAATCGCCAAGGTCTCCTACGAGTTTGACGCCACCGCCTCGCTGAACGGCTACCCGCTCGCGGCGATCGCGGCGATGTACGCCCGGCATGACGTCCAGATCGCCGCCTACTTCACCTACACCCCGGCGGCGGTGGCGGCGTGGAATCCCGGCTGGCTGGTCCATTTTCTCAGCATCGGGCACACTCCCTCGCGCGCCGCCGGATTCGCCGCCGCCGGAGAGATTTTCCGCAGCCACAACCCCGGCGACGCAATCGCGATGGAGGAGAACGCCTGGCGCGGAAGCGATTACGCGATCGAGCGCAAAAACGATTTCGTGTATTTCAGGAATGACACCGTTTTCCGCTACTCCAACAGCAACGACCTTCCGCTCGGGGATGCAGCCAAGCTGGAATTGGTCTCCGGCCGCGGCGATTCGCGCTGGGCTTCCTGCGGCGGGAACGGTTTCTTCCATATGGAGAAACTCGACGCCAAAACCTGGCGGCTCATCCTCTTCCCGAACCAGCAGTACGTCAGCGCTCCCGGCCGCGGCAAAGCCTATCGCTGCATGGCCAACCGTTACGTCAACTGCCTCAAGGAGCCGCCGGTATCGATTCTGAAGGAGGAAGCCATCTCATTCCAACTGAAAGCCTTCCCGGCGACGGCGGCGAAGCGCGCGCGGAACGGCGAATCTGTCGCCCCCCAAAACGGCGTTTTCCGGCTCGCCCCCGGAGAGTACACCCTCTCCGTCAGTTGTTGAAGAGCTCGCGACGCGGCGCGGGCCATTCTTACCCGGCGCCGGCACCCTGCCGGTCGGGTTCCAAGGGCAAAGCGCCTTGGCCGCCGGAGGCTCCCGGCGCGAAGCGAAAGAGCGACATAGCAAAATCGAAAATTTTGCCGCGTAGAGCCGAGGCGGAGTTGACCGGACTTCTGACCCGCTACGTGCTGGAAGGCCGCAGTACGCCGGGACTTGCACAATCCAACACCGGCGCGAAATACTGGCCCGAACTCAACTGGCTTACATCGAATTTGACAAATGCTTAAATACGTGTTATTGTAAATGAGTTGTGTTAGACAGGCCGGATTTGCCGGCCGGGCCGAACGGCAGCGGGAACCTTGCTTTCCGTGGGACTACTACGAATATGAAATATATCCGCACGCCCCAGGGAGAAAGAGAAGGTACAGTATGGCTTTGCCGCGCATTTCCGGCCCCGACTTCGGGACCCCCGAATCCATTGTAAGAGAAATCCGCCGTGTCACCTTATGGGGGATGGGTCTCAATCTGCTCCTGGTCGGGGCGAAAGCGGTCGGCGGCATCGTTTTCTACAGCCAGGCGTTGCTCGCCGACGCGGTGCACAGCCTCTCCGACCTGGTCACCGATTTTGCGATCATCCTCGGCGTCAAATTCTGGTCGGCGCCGCCGGACCGGTGCCACCCCTACGGCCACGGACGGATCGAAACATTGATTTCCGCCTTCATCGGGCTGGCGCTGGCCGGCGTGGCGGCGGGGTTGATCTGGGACGCGGTCAGTTCGCTGCGGGCCGGGCTGGAACGCCGCCCGGAAATCCCGGCATTGCTGATTGCGCTGGTTTCGGTGGGTTCCAAAGAGTGGCTGTTCCGCTGGACCCGCAAGGTGGCCCGGGCCGTCAGGTCCAAGGCGACCGAAGCGAACGCCTGGCATCACCGCAGCGACGCGATCAGCTCGATTCCGGCGGCGATCGCGATTGCGGTGGCCTATTTCTTCCCCGATCTGCATTGGGTGGACCAGCTGGGGGCGATCCTGGTCTCCTTCTTCATCCTCCATGCGGCGTGGCGGATCACGCTGCCCACCTTGCGCGAGCTGTGCGACTCCGGCGTTTCGCAGGAGGCGGAGGAGCGGATTTACGAAATCGCCATGGGGGTGGACGGCGTCATGGCCGTCCACGCGATCCGGACCCGCAATGCGGGCAGCTCGGTTCTCGCCGACCTCCATGTCAAGGTCGACCCGGAGATGTCCGTCCGCGACGGCCACGCCCTCACCCACCGGGTGCGGCGCGCGCTGGAGGATTCCGAGCTGAATATCACCGACGTGGTAATCCACCTGGAGCCGTACACCCCGCCGGCGCAGGATTAGAGGCAGGAGAGCAGCGCCTTCGACAGCCCCAGCTCGTAAACGACGTCGAGGACCGTGTAGCGCTTGCGGATCAGCTGCGCCGCCGCGACGCCGTGGACGAACTGGCCGCTCTCGAGGCCGATTTCGGTCGGAGTCGTCGGACAGTGCGCCTTTTTCAGCATCGCCTTGAGTTCAGCGAGCGGATAGAGCTGTCGACGGAGCCGTTCCTGCAATGCATCCCAGTTGCGGTAGAGGAGTTCGCGCCGTTCCCGGAGCGCCTCGCCTTCGAGGAACTTTTCAAGGGCGATTTTTTTCGCCTCGGCTCCGTAACAGCCGCGAATCAGCAGGGCGTCGACCTCGGCTTCGCGGGCGGCGCGGGAGAGGCCCGGCTCGGCGTAGCGCCGCGCCTCCTTCTCCGACAGCGAGAAGAGCGCTTCGAAGAGCGCCGTGGCGGCGACGGTGCCGACCGAGACCTTGAAACCGTGCGAAACCACCTCGCCCTGGAATTTCAGATCTTCCATCTCCCAGATGTGGCTCATCAGGTGTTCCGCGCCGGACGCCGGACGGGACTCGCGGTAGAGCTGCATCGCGTATCCGGTCGCCGCCAGCCCCATGAACACTCGCTTCACGTCGGCGGGGTCCGAGAGATTGTCGCGAAGCGGCGTCTGGACCAGCTCCCAGACATCGGCGCGGATCGGTTCCATCCCGAGCTGGTCGACGACGATCCAGTCGGCTCCGGCCGGAATCTTCGCCATCAAATCGGCGTATCCGGCGGCGAACATCTCCGGCGGCGCGCCGTCGAGAATCCGGGAATCCGCGGCGATCGCCAGCGGCGCGGGGCAGGGCAGGGTTTTCTTGAGCCCCTCCGAGTTCAGCGCCGCGCCGGAAGAGGTGTAGCCGTCCACCGACGGCGCGGTCGGAATGCAGAAGTAACGGACCTTCTTGAGGCCGGAAGCGCGCTTGACCAGGTCGTTGATCGTCCCGCTGCCGACGGCGAGCGGAACGCAGTCCGCCGGAAAGACGGCAAGCAGTTCATCGACATGCTCCACCGCGGCGTGGATCACCGGTTTGCCGGGGAACCGGAAGGGGGGCAATACTTCGATTCCCGCCTTTGCGAGAATGGCGGCGAGCTCCTCTCCGGCGGCTTTCCAGGTGTTGTCGTCCGCCACCAGCCACGCTTTCGGTTGCGCGCCCCAGTGCTTGCGCAAAATCTCCGGTACATCCCGCAGCGCGCCGGGTTCGAGCACAAAACTCTCCGTCTCCAACCCCGGCGGAATCGTAATCAGGTTCATCGCATCGCCTCCGTCTGCCTTGTTTCGTTTTGTTTATTATATCACGAAACTTGATAGAAAACAAGCTGGGAAAGGCAAATCCGGCAAGAAAAAAGTCACCGTCGCATATTTCCGCAGACTGTTCTCCGGCCGTCGAAATGTTCCGCGACGATTTCTTTGAATTTCCGCTTTGGAATCAGGTTCCGGATTTGACGGAATCGGCTTCCCGATGTATTTTTCTGGGACGGACAAAGTTTTACTCCACCTTCTTGCTTTTTTCAATGGCTGGGATAAATGATGAAACCTTTTGAATTCGTGCCGTTTAAGGAATCCGACATTGCAATTCTGACTCCGGTGATGAAACGGGCCTTTGACGCCGATGCGCAATTTCACCTGGGGCATGACGGCGGACCGCCGGGATACGACGACGGCTCGTTTTTGCGGCAGTGGGCGCTGCATCCGAAGGCGACGGCGTTTCGCCTGAACAGCGGCAGTCAGCCGGCTGGGGCGGTGATTCTGTGGATTGATCGCGAGACGCGGGTGAACATGCTGGGCTGCATTTTTCTCGATCCGGTTTTCCAGCATTCCGGCATGGGGACCGCGATCTGGCAAAAGATCGAAACGATATATCCGGAAACCAAGGAATGGCGGACCGAAACGCCGGGATTTTCCCGGAGAAACCATCATTTTTATGTCAACAAGTGCGGATTTCAGATCTTCAAAATTGAAAATCCGCTCTCGCTGGAAGAATCGTCCTATCAAATGCGTAAGCCAGTCAATCATCCGAAGCGCCAGGATTCGGATTCGGAGGGAAGGTAAGATGAAAATCGAAATCGGCGAACAAAGGCCGTCGCACCTGAAAGAGTACTGGCCCGGACAATATCACTTTTTTTCCCATCTGGAATACGCTGCCGGAATTCCGCAGCTGCTGTTTGCCGTCAGCACGTTAAAGGAAAACGGCAAAGGCAACATCAATTTTCACGCTTGGGGGTGTTTCCAGGGCGATGAAGGCGGCTATTTCGCCGTCCTGCCGGGCATCTGCCAGCACACGCACACCTTTGCCAATATCAGACGCAACGGCGAATTCTGCGTCAATTTCCTCTCCATGAAATTTTATGATAATCTCTCGGAAACCATTCGCCATAACGAGGAAAGCGATGATGAGTTTGCGGTTGCCGGGCTGACTCAGGAACCGTCCGCATGCATCGCCGTGCCGCGTATCGGGGAAAGTTTCCTTTCGCTGGAATGCCGCCTCCACAGCATCACCGATTTGTCGGAACGCGGCATTACGGCCATGATTGTGGGCAGAGTGTTGAACATGGCTGTGGAAGAAAGCTGCGCACATGAAATCGACGGCAAATATACCGATGCCGGGTTCATGTTCAATATCCATTCCCCCAAGGATTTGATCTCCGGCGAAGGCAACCGGACGGGCGTCGCCACGCTTCAGGTACGCAAAATATTATAACAGGGAGCGGCCGCATCATGAAAATAAGCTCGCAAGTATATGTCAGAGGAAGTATGGAAGCGGTCGAAATGTACTGCCGGGCCTTCGGCGCGGAAATTCATCTGCAAATCATGGACGAGTCACAAAAGGCCTATGCCCACTGTGAACTTTTTGTGAACGGACAGTTGTTCCTGGCGGTCAGCGAAGCGCCGGCCGTTTGCGCGGCAGGCCCCAAAACCGTCTGGCAGACCATGGCGTTCAATGTCTATGAAATGGGGAGCGAAGCGGCTGTGCGCCGGGCGTATGATATCTTGCGCGACGGCGGCACCGTGATCGATCCGGTTGGCCCATGCCCCTGGAATCCATATTGTTCCAACTTGATTGACAAGTTCGGCGTCTTCTGGTGGATTGCAATCTGAATCCGTATCTCGGCGTATCAAAGCCCGGAGCTCAAACGGCTCCGGAATTCTCCGTCGGATCGGAGCCGGCATCGTCGGCGCAGCCGCAATGGCTTTCCCCTGCTCCGGTTTCCGCGACAGCCCCGGGAGTTCCGGGCGCCGCGCCGCGAAAAAAGTTTGGATATTCTTTGGAAATCAAGACGGAACGCTTGTCAAACCCGGCGCTTCGCTGTATATTACTCCATTTAGTGATTATGGTGTGATTGCAACAAATTTCATATACGGAAGCAGGAAGAAGTTATGAGCGACCTTGAGAACAGGGACATCCCCGTCAACATCGAAGACATCATGCATACCGCTTATCTGCAGTATTCGCTGAGCGTCAACGTTGGGCGGGCGATTCCGGATGTGCGAGACGGGCTGAAGCCGGTGAACCGCCGTATTCTCTACGCGATGAAAATGCTGAACCTCGGCAAATCACACGCCACCGTCAAATGCGCGCGCGTCGTCGGCGAAGTCATGGGTAAATACCATCCGCACGGCGACTCGGCGATCTACGACGCACTGGTCCGCCTCGCCCAGGACTTCTCGATGCGCGCCCCCCTGATCGAGGGGCAGGGCAACTTCGGCAACATCGACGGCGACCCCGCCGCCGCCAGCCGTTACACCGAGTGCCGCATGGAGCGCCTCGCCGAAGAGATGCTCTTCGATATCGAAAAAGACACCGTCAACATGCTTCCGAACTTCGACGAGTCGGAGAAGGAGCCGGAAGTCCTTCCGGCCCGTTTCCCGCAGCTTCTCGTCAACGGCACCACCGGCATCGGCGTCGGCATGGCCACCAGCATTCCGCCCCACAACCTGGGCGAGGTGATTGACGCGACGGTCTGCCTGCTCGACAATCCCAAGGCCACCGTCGATGAACTGATGGAACACCTGCCCGGACCCGACTTCCCGACCGGCGCAATCATCCGCGGCCGCTATTCGCTGCGCCAGTTCTATCAGACCGGGCGCGGCAGCGTCAAAATCCGCGCCAAGGCCGATGTCATTGAAAAAGACGGTGTCGAGCAGATCATCATCACCGAAATTCCCTATGCGATCAACAAGGGTACGCTGGTTGAGAAGATCGCCGAGCTGGTCAAGGACAAGCGGATCAACGGCATTTCGTCGATCACCGACGTCTCCAGCAAGCGCGTCGGTCTCCGCATCGAGATCGGCGTCAAGCGCGGCGCGATGGGCAGCGTGATCCTGAACCAGCTTTACAGCCAGACCCAGCTCGAAACCGTGATCGGCTGCACCATGCTGGTGGTCGACCACAACCGTCCGCGCACGATGAACCTCGCGCAGGTGCTCCAGGCGTACATCGACCATCGGCTCGAAGTGGTGCTCCGCCGCGCGATTTTCGACCTCAACAAAGCCGAAGCCCGTTCCCACATTCTGGAAGGGTTGCTGAAGGCGCTGGCGAATATCGACGAGGTGGTCCAGATCATCCGCGATTCGCGCAACCGCCAGGACGCGCAGACCAATCTCATCGCCCGCTTCGCCTTCTCCCAGATCCAGGCGGACGCGATCCTCGACATGCGGCTGCATCAGCTGACCGGGCTGGCCGTCGAAGTCGTCCAGGCGGAATACGATGAACTTCAGGTCCGGATCGACTACCTGCGCAAACTGGTAGCCAGCCGCGAGATGCGGCTCGGTGTGATCCGCGAGGAGCTGGTCGAAATCAAGACCAAATACAACGATCCGCGCCGCTCGGAAATCACCATCGACGATTCGGACCTCAACATCGCCGACCTGATTCCGCGCCACAGCTGTGTGATCACCGTTTCGAACACCGGTTACATCAAGCGCGTTCCGGCCGACACCTACCGCACGCAGCACCGCGGCGGCAAAGGCATCATCGGCATGGAGACGAAGGACGAGGACTATGTCGAGCACCTGTTCAACGCCGACAGCCACGACCTCATTTTCTTCTTCACCGATCGCGGCTTCATGTACTGGCTCAACGTCTACGAGATTCCGGAAGGGTCGCGCACCGGCAAGGGCCGCGCGATCGTCAATATGATCAAGGTCGAACCGGGCGAAAAGATCTGCGCGATGCTGACCGTTTCGCCGGACGAGTTCGACGATCCGAATAAATACATCGTCATGGCTTCGCGCAACGGCTACATCAAAAAGAGCGAGCTTGCGCTGTTCAAGAACCTGCGCCGCACCGGGTTGCGCGCGCTGGTGATCGAGGAGGACGACGACTTGATCGGCGCCGGAATCAGCGCTAACGGCGATGAAATCCTGCTTTCGACCCGGCTCGGCATGGCCTGCCTCTTCGATCAGGACGACGACCAGATCCGGCCGATGGGCCGGACGGCGCGCGGTGTGACCGGCATGCGGTTCAAGATCGAAGGCGACGCCGTGGTCGGCATGGAAGTGATCCACGAACACGTCTATACCGAGGATGAACTGACCGGCGAAGAGGGCGAAGAGCTCGAACCGGCGGAAGGCGAGTCCGAGACCGACGACGAAGCGCCGGTCTTCGGCAGCGGCCCCGAAGTGCTGGTCGTCACCGACGGCGGCATGGGCAAGCGCTCGTTCGTCAGCACCTACCGCAAGACTAACCGCGGCGCGAAGGGCGTGGTCAACATCAAGCTGCGCGAAGGCGAACACGTGCTTTCGGTGATCCAGATGACCGACGAGGACGAAATATTGCTGACCACCGAGCGCGGCCAGCTGGTGCGGATTCCGGCCGGAGAGATCCGGACGGTCGGCCGTGCTTCGAAGGGGGTCCGGATCATGAACCTCAACAGCGGCGACCGGATCACCGGCGTGGCCCGCCTGGTCGAAGTGGAAGTCGAGAAGTCCGCCGTCACGGTCGAGGACGATGTCGAGAACCGGGCCGACGGCGTATTGGCGCAGGCGGCCGAAGTCGTTCCGCCCATGCCCGACGACGAGATCGCCGATTTGCAGTCCGATGACGTGGAAGAGTCCGGCGAAGAAACGACGGAAGAATAACGGAAATAACACGGGAGAGAATCATGTCCCGCCTCAATGAAATGACGCATGAGCGTACCCGTCCGCTGCTGATGGGGATTGTCAATGTGACCGGCGACTCCTTCAGCGAGGGGAAAGCGTCTTCTCCGGCGACAGCGGTGAATCGCGCGCTGGCGCTGCTTGACGACGGCGCCGACCTGCTCGACATCGGCGGCGAATCGACGCGGCCGGGTTCGACGGTGATTCCGGCGGAAGAGGAGATCCGGCGGGTGATTCCGGTCATCCGCGAATTGCGGAAGCTCCGTCCCTCGGTGGTTCTCTCGCTCGATACTCGGAAGTCGGCGGTGGTCAGGGCGGCGCTCGAATACGGCGTCGACCTGGTCAACGACGTTTCGATGCTGCGCTGTTCGCCGGATATGGCGGCGGTCGTGGCGGCTTCCGATGCGGCGCTCCTCATCGCGCACTCGCGCGGAACGCCGCAGACGATGAAGAATGCGGAATTTCATGAGTACGGCGATGACGTGGTGGCTACTGTGGTCGAGGAGCTGGCGGAGGCGAAAGCCGTCGCCCTCGACGCCGGAGTTCCGGAAGAACGGATCTGGGTCGATCCCGATTTCGGCTTCGCCAAGACGCCGGAGCAGGATTGGGAACTTCTGCACCGGATCGATGAATTGCATCAGCTCGGGCCGGTGGTTGCCGGGATGTCGCGCAAATCGTTTCTCGGCGGCTTTCTCGCCCAGCCGGACCCGATGCGGCGGCTCGGCGGCACGGTGGCGGCGGCTCTCCATCTGGCGGAACGCGAGGTGGAGATTCTGCGTGTGCACGATATCCGGCAGGTGGGCGATGCGTTGCGGGTATGGGAGAAACTCCGCTGAAAGAATGGCGGAGACGGGAATTTTGCGATTATTGAAGGGGTGAACCGGAGATCATGCTGGACGCGCTTGTTTCGATCCCGAATGCGGTGGTCGTCGAATACCTGAAAATGGCGCTGGAGGTCTTCATCCTGACGGTGGTGATCTACAAGACGCTTTACTATCTGCGCAGCGCGCGCGGAGCGTCGGTGCTGGCCGGGATCACGATCCTGCTCCTGGTGCTGACCTGGCTGTCGAAGCAGTTGCGCCTCGACGTGATCAACTGGCTGCTGACCGGCATCTGGGGCACGCTCGGTGCGGCGATGGTGATTATCTTCCAGCCGGAGCTGCGGCGCGCGTTCGCCCAGCTCGGCAGTTTCAGCTTTTTCCAGGGCAAGCGGCGGCGCGAGGTGATCACTGAAATCGTGACGGCCGCGACCAATATGGCGCGCCGGAAATGCGGGGCGCTGATGGTGATCGAACGCCGGATCGGGATGCAGAACCTGATCGACGACTCGGTCCGGCTCGACATCAAAGTCAACGCAATGGTGCTCGAATCGATTTTCTTTCCGAATTCGCCGCTTCACGACGGGGCGGTGATCATCCGCGACGACCGGATTGTGGCGGCGCGGGCGATTCTGCCGCTGACCCGTTCGCAGAGCATCTCCATCCGCCTCGGGACGCGCCATCGCGCCTCGCTCGGGATCTCCGAGGAGACCGACGCCGTGACCGTGGTGATTTCCGAAGAGACCGGCGCCATCAGCGTCGCCTGTCGCGGCGTGCTTCACCGCGATCTTTCGCCGGACGAGCTGGCCAATTATCTCGAAAAACTCATTATCCTCGAGCAGGACGACTCCGACCTTGCCGAAACCGTCCAGATGCTCGAGGAGCAGGCCGGGCACCAGGGCTCCTCCGGCGACGGAAACAAGGAGGAGAAGTAAAATGGCAAAATACCAGTTCGGTTCGCTTTTCCGCCGTCTGCTCCTGTTGATCAAGCGCGATTTCGGGCGCAAGATGATCGCTTTGTTCTTTGCGCTGCTGCTCTATTTTTACGTGCACAACGAGGTGCGTTCCACGCCGCAGAAGGTGGACAACGTGCCGGTGGATATCGTGCTTCCTCAGGAGCTGATGGATGTGGACCCCAAGCCGCAGTTCGTGACCCTGGAGATCAAGAGCAACCGCGAGGCGGCGGTTTCGGCCTCGCTGCTGCGGGGACGGGTCGAGGTGGATTACAACCGTTACATTCCCGGGAAACCTTATGTGGTTTCGCTGAAGACGGAAAACTTCCGGGCTCCGCTCGGAATCCGGGTCATCGGCGTCGATCCCGGGGAAATCGCGCTCAATCTCCAGCAGCGGATGTCGCGCGACGTTCCGGTGCGGGTGACGTTTTCGAACCGGCTGTCGCCCGATTACAAGAGTTCGCTGGCGAGCTGCATCCCGTCGACGGTCCGGGTGACCGGGCCGGAACAGCTGGTGCGCGACCTGAAATCGGTTTCGACGCAGCCGGTTCCGCTTTCGGAGAGCGTGACCGAGGGGTTTGAATACGTCGCCCGGCTCGATGCGCCGAACGGCACCGCCATTTCGCCTGAAAAGGTTACCTGCCAGATCGATGTGGAGAAGAATTACGAGCAGCGGACCTTCCAGTCGCTGCCGGTGCAGTTGCTGACCCAGTCGGGCGGGAAGCCGCTCAAAACCGAATTCCTCGGCCCGGCGCGGGTGGAAGTGACCGTGCGCGGGCTTTCCGGTTCGGTCGCGGCGCTGGTTCCGGCCGAAGTGCGGCCCTACCTCGACATCAGCCACATCGACAAACCCGGAATCTACGAGGTTTCGGCGGGTTGTTACGTCAGGGGCGACGGGCTGGATGTCAAAGAGATCCGCCCCGCGCAGATCAAGATCAAGATTACGGAATGAACGATAGAAAATATCGCAGGAAATCAATGGAAAGGATACCCCGAAGATGATTATCAAGAAACTCAACAACCTGTTCCACAAGCACAGCCGCTGGTTGTTCGGCGCGTTCACGATCGTGATCATCGTGTCGTTCATGGGGTTTCTGACTCCGGGGCAGTTCGGCTGCGACGGGTTCGGCGTCTTCGGCACCCAGAAAGTCGGCACGGTTTACGGGAAAGCGGTGAGCTTCGAGGATCTTGATACGCTGATTCGCGAGAATTACATGCTTTCGCTGCTCGGGCTCAGCATGGGGCGCGAGATCGGCTACCAGGAGGCGTTTCAGGAATACTGCCTGCTGGCGGCGGCCCGCAAGCGCGGACTGGCGGTCGGCGACAAGGAGATCGTCGATTTTGTGAAGACCTTCCCCGCGTTCCAGAAGGACGGCAAGTACAGCCCCGAGGCGTACAAGGAATTCAAGAACATGATGTACCGTGACGGCGGCAGCGACGATCTTTTCGTCGGTGCGCTCCGCAACATGCTGCTGATCACCAAACTCCAGGCCCAGCTCGGCGACGATACGATGGTCACCGACAACGAGGTCGAGACCTTCTACCGCCGGATCAACGTCCGCTACGACGTCAAGGCCGCGCTGTTCGCCGCGGAGGATTACCTGAAGGAAGTCAAGAACGATCCGCAGGCGATGAAGGATTTCTTCGACGCCCACCGCAAAGAATACGTGATCGGCGGCAAGATCGGCGCCCTTCTGGTCGAATTCCCGGCCGCAAAGTATGTGAAAGAGGCCGAAGCCAGGGCCACCGAGCCGGAGCTGAAGAAATTCTATGCGGGTAACCCGCAGCTGTTCACCAAGGACAGCAAGGTCCGGAAATTCGAAGATTGCCGCAAGCAGGTCAAGGCGGAATTCGTCAAGGCGGTCAGCCGCGACATCGCTACCCGTACGGCTTATGAATTCGCCGGGGCCGCCTACGACGCGGTCAGCGAAGCGGCCGAAGGGCGCACCGATGCGTTCCGCAAAGTCGCCGCCGCGGCCGGTGCGGAAGTCGTCGACGCCGGAATGGTCGATTTCGACGCTCCCGCGGTCGGCAAGATCAGTTCGCCCGAATTCCTGCAGAACCTGATCGCCGCGTTCGACACCCACTGGGTGACCAACCCCGCCGTGGTCGGCGAGAGCGTGTTCGTCGGGTTTGCGAAGGATAAGCTCGTGCCGCGTCCGGCCGAATTCAACGAGGTTTCCGCCCGGATCGCGGCGGATTACCGCAACGCCGAGGCGATGCGCCTGGCCGACGAGGCGGCGAAGAAGGCGGAGGAGTCCCTGGCTCCGATCACCGACGGCCCGGCCCGGGTCAAGGCGTTCAACGCGCTCAAGGGGTGCAGCTTCAAGGAGTTCGGATTCGTCCTCGGCAGCCAGATGCCGCCGATGGACTTCATCCCCTCGGCGCTGGCGGCGATCCGTCTTGCGCCGGATGAAATTTCGCAGGTGCTTCCGGGCGAAACCGGCCCGCAGCTGGCGCTCCTGGTCAAGCGCACTCCGGCCGATTTGAAGGGATTTGCGGAGAAGAAGGAGCTGCTGCGCTCGAATCTGAGAATGATGAAGCGCCAGATGGCTCAGGGAGCGTTCTGGGAAGAATTGACGTCACAGTGCCAGGCCAATGTCGATTTGAGCCGGCGCTGATGCGGGAGGAGTGCGAGTTAAAATGACCCAACCTACGAATGCGGGACAGCGCCCGGAGGAGAGCGCCGCGCCCGGATTTGCCCTCGGCCGCCACATGACGGTCGAGTTTTACGACTGCGAACCGAAGACACTGGCCGATGTGAAATTGATGGAGCAGATCTTTCTGCGCGCGGCTGAGAAATCCGGCGCGACGGTGATCGAATCGAACTTCCATGAATTCAAGCCGCAGGGGGTAAGCGGCGTGGTGGTCATCTCCGAATCGCATTTCGCGGTGCATGCCTGGCCGGAATACGACTACGCGGCGGTGGATTTGTTCACCTGCGGCGACAATGTCGATTTCGATGTCGCCACCGAAGTGATCGGCAAGGGGCTTAAATCGGCGCAGTGGATCGTGTCGAGCGTGATGAACCGCGGCATCGTCGGGACCAACGGCGTCGAGCGGCTCGTCCCGGTGATCGAAGGACACGACTGCCGCTTTTCGATTTCGTGGGAGGAGCGTTTCCAGACCAGCCGGGCGCACGCGCTCTCGGCGGCGATCGACGTTTACGAATGCGGCGTGCCGCATCTCGGCGATCCCGCCTGGCTGCACAATTTCGCGCGGGCCTTCGCGGAAAAGCTCGGGTTCGAGCTCCAGGGCGAATGGCGGGTGAACCCGGCCCGGCCGGGGATTTTCTCCTGGACGCTGCCGTTGAACGGCGGCGCGCTCTCCGGCCGGATCGATCCGGAACGCAAAGCCGCCTATCTCGACCTTTTCGTCGCCGGATACTTCGATCCGAGACACGCCGCGGAGTTCGCCATCACCGAACTCGCGGGCAGCTATTACAGACTTCAGCCGCATGTGCGGCAGTAACCATAAGGGATTCTATCATGCCGTTTGAACGAGGAACCGTAACCTTTTCCATGTTCGAGCTCCGGGGCGACCTGCCGGAGGATCTTCCCGGCCTTTTCGCCGCGAAGAAAGCCGGGCTGCTCGACTCGGTCGACGCCGAACCCCAGCTCGGCTGGGTGACCGGCCACCATCTGCTCGATACGACGATCGACGAAGCCTCCGCCCAGATCGGCGGCAACTATTACCTGATGCTGCGCACCGCCGTGCGCAAGATGCCCGGTTCGCTGCTCAATGCGCTCTGCAAACGCGAGGAACAGGCCTATATGCGGGCCAACAACCTCGAATACGTCTCGGCCAAGATGAAGAAGCAGATCCGCGAAGAGACGCTGGAGAAACACATCCAGAAGATGCCGCCGGCGCTCTCCGGCATTCCGCTGGTGCTCGACCCGAACGAAAAGCTGCTTTTCGTCGGCGCGACCAGCCGGACCCAGATTGAGCTCTTCATCGACAATTTCTTCCAGGCGACGAAGCTCGAACCGCTCCAGCTCACGCCGGGGCTGATGCTGGAGACGATGTTCCAGTCCACCGAAGCGAGTTTCCCCGCCCTGAACATCGTCGAGCAGCCGGGCCCCGCGGAGTTGACCATCGGGCGCGATTTCCTGATGTGGCTCTGGTTCTACAGCGAGACGACCGGGAAACTCCAGCATCCGCAGTACGGCGAATTCGACCTCCTGATCGAAGCGCCGCTGGTCCTGTCCGACGACGGCGAGCCCCGGGGCGCCGGAGAGGTCACGATCAAGAAGGGCAACGCCCCGCTTCGCAGTGCCGAAGCGAAGGCCGCGATCCTGACCGGGATGAAGCTCAAGAAGGCCAAGCTCAGCCTGACCCGCGAAAAGCAGGTCTGGACCGGCACCTTCGCCGCCGACCAGTTCGCCTTCAGCTCGTTCAAGCTGCCGGAAGGCGACGCGCTGACCAACGAAGACGAACTCTTCGCCGAACGGGTGCAGAACATGATCGTCTTCCGCGAAGCGATGAAGCTCTACTTCAAGAAGTTCGCCGACTCCATGATGGGAATGGAGTTCCCGAAATTCGAAGCCGAAATCCGCGCATGGGCCAAAGACCGTGATGCCCTCTGAAGACCAGTTCGGGAACCATCCGGAAGACGCGCAGATCCGTTTCTTCACTGGAAGCTGGGAGCTGTTTCCGGCGGAAGAGCTGGCCGCCGCGCCCGTGGTCGAACTCGACCTCGGCTGCGGCGTCGGCTCCTACACCGCGGAGCTGGCGAAGCGTTACCCGGAGCGGAAAATCCTCGCCGCCGACGTGATGATCGGTCGGTTGCGCAAGCTGGTGAAGCGCTGTCGCCGCATGGGGATCGAGAATATGTCGATCCTCCGCACCGAAGCGCGCCACCTGGTCGCTTTCATGCTGCCGGACGAGTCGATCGACCGGCTCCATCTGCTCTGCCCCGACCCCTGGCCGAAAGGACGGCACAGCGGCCATCGGTTGCTGACCAGCGACTTCGTGTCGCAACTCCATCGCGTCCTCAAGCCGGAAGGCATTTTTCACTTCTCCAGCGACGATGAACCCTACTACGCCGCCGTGCGCGGCGTGCTGGCAACGTCGAACCTGTTCGTCGAAGCCCCGGAAGCGATCGCCGATCTCGCCGGAATCAAAAGCGACTTCGAACTGCGCTGGAACGAAGAAGGCAAAGCCGTCCGTCACATCGCCTATCGCCGCATTCCGCGTCCTGTTCACTCTGTCGGCCATTAGGGGAGAGCCTCCGGCGGCCAAGGCGCTTCGGCATTCCCCAAAAAGTTGCCACCCTTCGGCCACGGGCCTCGGGTTCCGCCTTTGGCGGGCTACGGGTACTTTTCGGGGGCCCCGCTCTCTAAAGAGATCGTGCCCGACTCTTCGAGTCGTGCTCGTCTCCGGCATTCCGTGCGGCTTCGCCGTACTCATGCCTGCGAGTAAGACACTGTAAGGGAGGGGAAGCAACCGCCCCTGAAAGATGGAACGCGTACGCCAAGCCGTACGCCGGGAATGACCCATACAAGGGAATTCGCGCCAGACGGCCAGGCATCTTCAGCGTGGGGTTATCGGATAGCCAAGCCCCTGCAAAAGATCTCCACACGAGCGTAATTACCAAGTCGTTTCTGCAGCGGTTTTCCGGTTTCTGAGTCAATTCGATGATCCTCGCAAAGTATGCGTCGTGATGGTTGACAAATAGTCTCTCATTGGAGCGGAAAGGCGCGCCGGAAGGAGCGGTGTTTTGCGCCCTCCGGAACCTCGCATAGCCTCCCGGGCCTCCCCGATCGGAGCATCAAATGCGCCCACTTTTCTTGCAGGCATGGGTACGGCGAAACCGCACGGAATGCCGGAGACGAGCACGACTCGAAGAGTCGGGCACGATCTCTTTAGAGAGGGGCCCCTGAAAAGTATCCGCAACCCGCCGCAGGCGAGACCCGAGGTCCGTGGCCGAAGGGCGGCAACTTTTTGGGGTGGGGCACCCTGCCGGTCGGGAGGGAGGGACGGAGAGGGGCGAAGCGCCCCCTCCGATTCCCACGACAAGGCAAACCGTATTTCTTTCGTTATTTTCATTCAAGTACTTGAAATTTCACTTGAAATCGAGTATAATATCCAGTGGCGTAATAAAAACTCTTATCAAAAATTCGGGAGTCTGTCATGAAAAAGCTGCGATTTCGCCAGGTGCATCTGGATTTCCATACCTCGCCGTTGATTCCGAATGTCGGAGCCGCCTTCGACAAGCGGGAATGGCAGGAGAAGCTGACGGCGGCGCGGGTTGATTCGATCACCTGCTTCGCCACCTGCCACCACGGGATGAGCTATTACCCGACCAAGGTGGGGACCATGCATCCGCACTTGTCGTTCAACCTGTTGCGTGCCCAGATCGACGCCAGCAAGGAGATCGACATCAAGGTTCCGGTCTACGTCACCGCAGGGCTGAACAACGAAGTCGCCCGTCGCCACCCGGAATGGCGGGAAATCGATGCGGACGGGACTTATGCCGGATGGGCGAAAAGTCCGCTGGAACCGGGTTTCATGAAGCTCTGCTTCAACACGCCCTACCTCGACTGGCTGTGTGAACTGATTGCTGAAACCGTGCGGGAGTTCCCTGACGGCGACGGAATTTTCCTCGACATCACCACCCAGGGCCCCTGCTGCTGCCCGTGGTGCATGGAAAGCATGGCGAAACAGGGATTGGACCCGAAGAATCCGGCCGACCGCCTCGCTCACGCCAAGCGCGTGCTCTCAAATTACCGTCGCCGCGCGGCGGAGACCATCCGTGCGATCGCCCCGGACATGCCGGTATTCCACAACGGCGGACACATCGCCATCGGCGACCGCGAGGATCTCGGCAGTTACAGTCACCTTGAGCTGGAGTCGCTCCCCACCGCCGACTGGGGGTATGACCATTACCCGATCTCGGCGGCGTACAGCCGCAACCTCGGGCTCGACTTTCTCGGCATGACCGGCAAATTTCACATGGCCTGGGGGGAGTTCGGCACGTTCAAGCACCCCAACGCGCTGCGTTACGAGTGCGCCGCGATGCTGCTGCACGGCTCGAAATGCAGTGTCGGCGACCAGCTTCACCCCTCCGGCAAGCTCGACGATACCACCTACCGGCTGATCGGCGAAGCGTACCGCGAGGTTGAAACCAAGGAGCCCTGGTGCCGCGCCGCCGAAAGCGCCGCCGTCACCGCGATCCTCGCTGTGGACGAAACCCCTGAAAATCAGGCGCATACGACCGGCGCGGCCCGGGTGCTGCTCGAAACCCACGTGCCGTTCGACATCGTCGACTCTGGAATGGATTTCTCGAAATACCGCATTCTCATCCTTGCCACCGGGGCCCCGGTGACGCCGGAACTGGCCGCGAAACTCAAGGCATACCTCGCCGCCGGCGGCAAGCTGATTGTCACGGCAAAAGCCGCCTTCACGACCGGAAGCCGGGAAGCGTATCTCCCTGTCGGCGGAGAACTTGGCGAGACGTCCCCATTCTGCCCGGACTTCATCGAAACCGCGCCGGAATTCACCGCATACGCCACCACCCCCTTCGCCATGCGGCTGCCCTCGGTCCGTTTCAAGGCGAAGGAAGGCGTTTCGCTGGGGCGGGTTTACGACCCTTATTTCAACCGTGATGTGAAGCACTTCTGCTCTCACCAGTTCACCCCTTACCGGCCGGAACCTTCCGGCTACGACGCCGGAGCGCTGGCCGGAAACGTGCTTTACCTTTCCCACCCGGTCTTCGCGGTCTACTGCCTGACCGGAATGGGTGCGATACGCGATTTCGCCGCCCGCGGATTCGACCGTCTCTGCGGCGCGGACCGGCAGGTGATCTCCGACGGGCTGCCCTCCACCGGGCGGGTCGGCCTGATGCGGCAGAAGCAGGAAAACCGCCACGTTTTCCACGTGCTCTACGGCAACACCGTTCTGCGCGGCCGCTGCGGAAGCTTCCCCAACGGGCAGTTCCCGGCCAAGCCGGTCGAAGTGGTCGAAGAGCTGCTGCCGCTCCGCAACGTCTCGTTTTCGCTGGCGATTCCCGGCGAAATTCACCGCCTGACGCTGGTTCCGGAAGGAAAGGCGATCGAGTTCCGCCGTGAGGGGGAACGGGTGTGCTTCACCCTCGACGAATTCACCTGCCACGCCATGGTCGCCATTGATTAATTTCAATTTTTTATTTCAAGTACTTGACAAACGCATTTCTTTTTGGTATAATTATAGTGAAAGAAAACAAAACCGGAGCGATGCGTTATGATATCGATGAAAGAAATAGGGAAGATCTGCGGAATCTCCGAGTCCACGGTCTCCAAGGCCCTGAGCGGCTACGCCGGCATCAAACCGGCGACGCGGGACCGGGTTCAGGAAGTGGCGCGGAAATACGGCTACCAGCCCAACGCGATGGTGAAGTGCATGCAGACCGGCGTCAGCCAGAGCATCGGAATCGCCTGCAACCATTTTCAGGATCTTTTCAGCGGCGCGATCATGGACGGCGTTCAGGAAGTGCTGCACCAGGCGCATTACGACTCTTACGTGATCAGCTGGGATAAGCTGGTGCGGTCCGGTGAAAATCTGCTGAACCGTTTTTCCCGCCGCCGCGTGGACGGATTGCTGCTGCTGCCGATGGCACAGGTTCCGACTGCCTCTTACACGACGCAACTCTACTCGTTCCCGAATCCGGTGGTGCTGGTCGACCAGTTCTGGGGATCGCGCGAATTCGATTATGTCGGGAGCAACAACCGCGAAGCGATGAAAGAGCTGGTCGGAACGCTGATCATGCTCGGGTACCGCAAGATCGGCGCGGTGTTTTACTCGAAGGTGAGCAGCGGCGTGGAACGGCGCGCCGGATTTATCGACGCCATGATCGCCCACGGGCTCCCGGTGAATGCCGATTCCCTTTGCGAAGTGGAACATTGCGACAGCTGCGAACTGGACGAAAAAGTTCTCCGGCTGCTGAAATCCGAAGACCGCCCCGATGTGCTGGTCTGCTTCAATGACAATCTTGCTGTGAATGTGATGAATGCCGCTCGCGATCTCGGGCTGCGGATTCCGGAAGACCTCGCGGTAACCGGATTCGGCAATCTGCCGTTCAGCGACATGATACGCCCGCGGCTGACCACTGTCGATCAGCAGGCGGAGGAAATCGGGCGGCAGGCCGCCCGGTTGCTCCTCGACCGGATCTCCGGCAAGGGAGACATCAAGCGTCAGGAGATCCTGATCCCGGCAAGAACAATTTTGAGACAATCATCCGCTTCCGACCAAAACAAATGAAAGAAAGAGGCTGACCATGAAAAGAATTAATTTCACACTGATCGAACTCCTGGTCGTGATTGCGATCATCGCAATCCTGGCCGCCATGCTGTTGCCCGCGTTGCAGCACGCACGCGAAACGGCAAAATCGTCAAGCTGCCTGAGCAACATCAAGCAGGTGACCACCGGGTGCCTCATGTATGCCGACGACAACAAAGGCATCATGGCCGCCGCCCAGCTCAGATTGAACTACTACTGGTCGAATGTCATGGTGGACGGGAAGTACATGGGCGCAAGCGATGTGTTCCTCTGCCCGAACCAGAAGATCAAACGGCCGTGGAAAAACAACGCCGACGCCAAATACACCTACGGCCTGAACCGCAACATCGAACGTAACGACCGCGCTACCGCCGGCGGCTTCTACAACAACATACTCAAGGCGCGTAAAGATGCGGCCTCCCGCACCTGGCTGGTCGGCGACAGCATCCGTGCGGTCAACGCGACCGCGATCGCCCTCGGCCAGACCTGCGCGATGCTGAGCTGGAATAACGGAGGCGAAGGGCTTGCTTCGCTCCGCCACAGCCGCCACGGCAACTTCGGTTTCGTCGACGGCAGCGCCCGGGCTCTCGGCGAAGGCGACATGCACAATGTCTACCCGAAGTTCGAAGAGTGGTTCCTCTTCGACGCGATCCGGGTGACCCAGCTCTAAGTCCACACAGAACCTGAAGGGGAGAATATGATGACAGATTGGAAGAAAATTCAATTCGCGCTGCTGGGAGCCGCCGCGGCAATGTCCGCGACGGCGGCCGACGTGGCGCTCACCAACGGCTCGTTCGAAAAGGGGACGGGCGGATATTGGATCAATCGCCCCGCCGTGGCGCGGGTCGACAGCACCGACTCCACCGACGGCAAGCAATGCCTCGCCGTCGAACCCACCGAAGGGAAGCGGGTCGATATCGTTCAGGGCGTGAACCTGGCTCCCGGTGAAATCTACACCGTGACCTTCGACGCCCGCACCACCGAGGCGGAAGGCGGACCGCAGCTGGTTATGGAGGTCATGCTTCAGGCCGCCGCCAAGCCGATCCAGTTCTTCTACGCCAACGCCGACCAGAAAAAGCTGATGACCACCCCGGCCAAGCTGACCGACGGCTGGCAGACGCTGACCTACCAGCTCGGCCCCTTTCCCGAGAAGGCGCAGGGCCAGGATGTCAAGAAGATCATGTTCTACTGGAGGGTGAAACCGGGCGACAAACCCGGCAAGCTCTTCCTCGACAACATCAAAATCACCACCGCACCGGCCTCGGAAGAAGCCGGGCAAAAAAAAAATAGAGAAGTAAGTTCCGGTCCGATCCGGTTCGGCCTGCCCCAGGCGGTCCGGATCTTCGAATCGGTGCCGGAATTCACGGTCGAAGGCGAAGTCGGCGACAGCGGGTCACTCCGGGTGACCGCCGCCGATGCGTTCGACCGTGTGCTTTTCACGCAGAACGGCGAAAAGGGCGCGAAGAGCCTCGCCGTCAAGCTGCCCGGGGCGGATTACTATAAGGTCCGCGCCGAAATCATCCGCGACGGCAAGGCCGCCGAATCCGCAGAAACCTCGCTCCTGGTCACCACGCCGCTCCCGGCGGACTACTACGAAACGCCGGAACCCGCCTTCGGCGTCTGGGGTGGGCTCTCCCCCGAAATGCGCCGCCTCGGCGGTGCGAAGTGGGATCGCCAGCTGTTCTTCACCCGGTTCCAGAAGCCGGATGACAAGGGCGTTCCGCCCACAGCCGAACAGATCGCCGCCCGCGAGCCGATCAAGATCATCCGCTGCATGAATGTCCTCGACCCCTTCAAGAAGATGGTTCCGCTCTCCCCCGAGGAGTTGGCGGTGCAGAAGGAGAAGCTGACCCGCGAGGTCGTCTCCCGCCGCGGCCTCGTCGATGTCTGGGAGACGCAGAACGAGCCGATGGTCGGTGAAAACTTTCACGGCACCATGAAAGACGTCATGGACATCATCAAGATGGAGAGCGACGTCGTCCGCGCCAACGATCCCGGCCGCACCATCGCCGGAATCTGCATCAACCCGATGAACGCCAACCAGTACAACCAGTATGTCGGCTACTATCGCAACTACGGCATCGACAAAGACATCGACGCCTTGATGCTCCACCCCTACATCCCCGGCGCGCAGAGTCCGGACACCTCCGGCTACGTCGACGTGCTGAACAGCCTCGACCGTGAAATCTCCACCCTTGCCGGGCACAATGTCCCGATGTACATCAGCGAAATCGGCTACTCCACCAAGCCCGGCGGCGAAGTCACCGAGCTCCAGCAGGCGGCCTATCTCGCCCGCGTTGTGCTGCTCAACCGGCTGGTTCCGGGCCTCAAGGCCTGCGTCTGGCACATCGGCCTCTGGAACGACGCCACCAGCCGCCGCGAACTCGATTTCGGGCTGCTGCGCGGCTACCCCAAAAATTCCCCGGTGCGCGAACCCAAACCCGGCTTCGCCGCCTGGGCGACCGTCTCCCGGATGACTTATGACGCGAAACTGCTCCGCGAACTCGAAATCAGCCGCCAGGTGCGCGTCTATCTCTTCGACAAGCGCGGCACTCCGCTCATCGCCGCCTACGCGCTCAATCCCGAAGGCGCGACGCTCCAACTGCCGTTCAACACCGACTCGGTCACCGTCACCGAAGTGTGCGGCAAGAGTTACCAGGTCGAGCCGAAGGACGGCATCCTCACGCTTCCGTTGACCGAAGCGCCGGTCTATCTCACCGGCGGCAAGCTCGCCGATTTCAACGCCGAGCGTTTCGCGGCGACCTTCTCGCCGGAACGGCTCGCCGTCTCCCCCGGCGAAACGCTGACCGTCAAACTGACGCTGCCCGAAGCGCTGGCCGACGGCAAGAAAATCCAGATCCGCGTCCCCGGCGGCAAGTTCGGCACCCCCGAAGTGACCGGCTCCGGCCGCGACTGGACGATGGTCCTCAAGGCGGACGACGCGCTCGCCCCCGGATTCTACGACCTCTTCTTCCGGCTCCAGGTCGACGGTCGCAGCCGCTTCATCTGGCAGAAACCGCTCGAAGTCCGGCCGCTGCTCCACCTCGACGACGTCAAGGCCGGCGCGAAGGGCGTCTGTTTCCGGGTCGCTTCCGACAGCGGCGCGCACAGTGCGAAGCTCGAACTTCTCGAAGACGGCAAAGCCGTCCTCGCCACCGCCGACGTGAAAACCGGGGCGGAAATGGAGCTCCCGCTCTCCGGAACCAGCCACGGCCGGAAAGTCGGCTATCAGGCCCGTTTCACCCTCCCGGACGGACGGAGCTGGGTGCAGAACCTCCCCGGCGAAGCCTTTCCGGTGATCATCCCCCGCTTCAGTGACGCGCTCTCGAAGCCGGTCGCCGACTGGCCCGCCGCCGGAATCTACCGCATCGCCGACGGTTCCCCGAGCCGTCACGCCGTCCGCGGCGAATTCGACGTGCCCGAAGGGACCATCCGCCTCGCCAGCGACGACAAGTATCTCTACTTCGCCATCGACGAGAAGGACGCCGTCTTCAAGACCTCCGCGGCCTCCTCGCTCTGGAACGGCGACTCGCTTCAGATCGGCGTCAGCGTCCCGCAGAAGTTCATGATCCGCCCCAACAACGACGGCATCCAGGAGACCGCCTACGCCGAATTCGGCGTCAAAGCCGACGGCGCCACCCCGGATTCCTGGGTCTGGGCCAGCATGAACCTCAACGAAATGCCGCTCAACGCACCCATCCCCGGATTCGTGTCGAAAAACCGGCATGAAAACGGCACGACCTTCTACCGTTTCGCCATCCCGTGGAAGACGCTGAACATCAAACCCGTCCCGGCCATGCCGCTCGGCATCAGCATCCTCTTCAACGATCGCGACAACGCCAAAGACCGTCACTGGGTCGAATGGTACAGCGGCATCGCCGACGGCAAAGACCCCGGCCGTTACGGCAACGCCCTGCTTCCGTAATCGTGGGAATTGGAGGAGGCGCTTCGCCCTCCTCCAAACCTCCTCCCGACCGGCAGGGTGCCGGAGCCGGGTACTTTAGATCCGCATCAAATGCTGCGCATTTGATGCTCCGATTAAGAGATTCGGGAGGTAATTCGAGGTTCCGGAGGGCGCAAAATACCGCTCCTTCCGGCGCGCCTTCCCGCTTTTTTGCGGGAAGGCGGCACTCCCTCCGCCTGTTTTTGCAGGAGGTTGGGAGACAAGGCGCGAGACTGTCG
>Ga0183100_1000003_pt1 | contig 32675 bp, 29 predicted proteins | sample Biomet2_FD_127789 | JGI IMG/M metagenome (GOLD analysis project Ga0183100, IMG submission 127789) | Microbial communities from bioreactor (seeded with anoxic lake sediment) at LBNL, California, USA - Biofuel metagenome 2 | ecosystem: Engineered > Bioreactor > Anaerobic > Unclassified ... | reverse complement strand
CATCTCCTAATTGTCCATAGAGTGAATCATCTCCTGCACCTCCATAGAGTGTGTCATTCCCATCTTGTCCTTGGAGGTTATCATTCCCTGCTTCACCGTAAATCGTATCATTACCAGCCCCTGCATAAATCACGTCATTTCCGTCTAGCGCGTGTACCTCATTGTCCTCCGCGCCATATGTTAGGTTATCGACTCCTTCTGTTCCAGGGAGGATATCGCTTGCCGTTAATTTACTACCATCCGCAAAAGAAATAATCTCAACACGATTAGTAATTCCACCGGTATACCAATTCTTGACCGTAATCGCATCGCTCAGTTGGTCAAACGCCTTACCTTCTTCTTTCAGAGCTATTACAAGGTCATTTCCCACTTGTTGCCAGATGACATCGCTTTTTAAAATGCCGCTTGCCATGACAATGCTATCAAGCCCAGCATTATCAATGATAGTATCTTTACCCGTACCTTTATCAAACATATAGGTATCATCACCATTTCCACCGATGAGTGTATCTGCACCGACACCACCATTGAGAATATCATTTCCATTTTTACCATCAAGCGTGTCATTACCGATGCCACCATTTAAGATGTCATTTTGGTCATCAAGTCCGTTAATGAGATCATTACTATCGGTTCCAATACTTTGGATAATATCTGCAACACTCATGGAAGTTCCATCACTAAATTGGAAGGACTCGATGCGCCCTGCTGTAGAGTACCAATCTTTTAAAATGATGCGGTCATCCAGCCTATAAAATGATGTGCTTCCTTCTTTGAACCCAACGGCAAGATTGTTATCAAATACACGAAGGACGATATCATCTTTGCTGAGGCCCTCTCCAAAAAAGAGCACATCCGTTCCAGCGGTATCTTTGATGATGTCTCGGCCATCACCTTTATTAAAGACATACGTATCGTTACCTGCATCATCTTTGATATAGTCATCACCGGATCCACCGATAAGTCTGTCATCACCGGCTCCACCATCGATGATATCATTTCCATCTTGACCATAAATAATGTCATTGCCAGCACCAGCAGTAATCACATCAGCTCCACCTGAGGCTTCAATAGTATCGGCACTAGTGGTTCCTGCAATTTCATCGTTATCATTGCCATAAACGTAGTAGCGTTTTGAAGTCCAAGTGTTGTTGAACGTGATGGTAGGGAATGTCTCGGTTTTAGAGATATCTAGAACTTCACCATTGCTAAAGATGATCTTTTCAATGCCTCGATTTTCAGACTTCCAATCTTTGATGACCACAATATCTTGTAACTCTTGGTATGTTTCAGAACTGTTGATTTTGATGATAAGACTTGTTCCATTAACACCAATAGTGACATCAGATTTGTTAATGCCTGTTGCAAACTGGAGGGTGTCTTTTCCTGCATTGACCTCAAGAGCATCTTTGTAGTAATAATCATCGATGACCACCGTAAAATCACCTTGATTGTACACATACACATCATCACCATTACCACCGCGAAGTACAGCACCTTGTTTACTAAAGATGGTATCTTCGATATTTACATTGACAAAGAGGGCGGCTACTTCACTGTTGGTCATTTGGGTTCCATCAGCAAACTTCAATGTTTCGATGGTCGTAGTATCTTTAAAGTAATTGGCTATGGTGATTTTATCGCTAAGCGTACTAAAGGTTTTCCCCTCTTCTTTGATCGCTACGATAAGGTCGTATCCTACTTGTTTAAAGATGAGATTTTCTTTTGCGATGCCTGTGCCAAAGCTAATGGCATCTGTGCCACCTTCATCGCTTAGTTTATCTTTGCCATCGCCTTTGTTAAAGATGTAGGTGTCATCTCCAAGTCCTCCGTAAAGACTATCATCACCTGTGCCACCAGTTAGCGTATCTTCGCCCGTTCCACCTTGAAGGATGTCAGCGCCTTCATTGCCAAAGAGGATGTCATCGCCACCTTCTGCATTAATGACATCATCTCCTGTACCACCGATGATTTTATCTGCCCCACCACCTGAAGTAATGGTATCGTTCCCGCTTCCACCATCAATGACATCAGCACCACTTCCCGTGATGATAGTATCATTACCACCAAGTCCGTTGACGGTAGATGATTCGTTACCATAGGCTAAATAGTCATTGGCTTCACTGCCTTGTTGGAGTTCATTTAACGCTAAAGCTGTCCCATCATTTAAGAGTAAGTGTTCTAACTTCCCACTAGTAAGGTAGTTTTTAATGGTAATCGTATCGGTTAGTTGATCAAACGTTTTTCCCTCTTCTTTAATGCCGATGATTAAGTCATTGCCATTTGCTTTGGCGATAAGATCATCTTTAGTGATGCCTTCACTAAAGCGTAAAGTATCTTCACCACTCTCATCACTGAGTATATCTTTACCATCACCTTTAGTGTACATGTAAAGATCATTTCCGGCTCCACCATAAAGTGTATCAGCACCAACGCCTCCTACAAGCATGTCATTTCCACTTCCTGCATCGAGTAGGTCATCACCTTCATTGCCATAAAGTTTATCATCACCACTGCCAGCGTACACACTATCATTTCCGCTTCCTGCGGTGATGGTGTCATTGCCTGCGTTGCTATAAATGGTGTCATTGCCGACTCCTCCATCAATGACATCATTACCTGCACCTGTGGTGATTTTATCATTGCCACCAAGAGCATTGATAGTTGTACTTTCATCATTAAAGACAAGGACGTCATCGCCATCGGTTCCTTGTTGGAGCTCTTCAAGTGCAACTAAAGTGCCATCGCTTAACTGTAGCTTTTCGATGCGGTTGTTGGCGTTAAAGTACTCTTTGATCGTAACGGTGTCGCTCAGTGCATCGAAGTTTTTACCCTCTTCTTTAATGCCGATAATAAGATCATTCCCACGGACTCGGATAACAAGGTCATCTTTGGTAATGCCCTCGCTAAATTTCAAGGTATCTAGTCCTGCATTCCCTTGGTAATTGCCACTGTAACGATAGTCATCATAGATGCTATCTTTGCCATCGCCTTTTCCAAAGAGGTAGGTATCTGAGCCTAGTCCACCTTGAAGGTTATCGACTCCAGAACCGCCAGAGAGAATATCATCGCCGGAATCTGCATAAAGAGTATCGTCCCCTGCTCCACCGCTGAGTATGTCATTACCACTGTTTGACGTAATGATATCGTTGCCCTCTCCTCCTGCTATGACGTCATTGCCACTGCCTGAGATGATAATGTCATTGCCTCCAAGAGCATCAACATTAACGGCAGTATCGCCATAGATAAGCTGATCAGCCCCATCGGTTGCACTAAAAAGATCACTTACGAGAACTTTAGAGCCATCTGCAAATAGGATGTTTTCAACACGTGCATTTGAATCGGTGTAGTTTTTAAGAGTGATTTTATCGCTGAGTTCAGCGAAGCTTTTACCCTCTTCTTTGATACCAATGATGACATCAGCTCCAACACTAAGAACGATAAGGTCATCTTTGGTGATGCCTTCTCCAAATTGAAGCGTGTCTTCGCCCGAGTACTGGCTTAGTTGGTTGTTATACCCATAACGGTACGCATCATCTATAGTATCTTTACCATCACCTTTATTAAAGATATAAGTGTCATTTCCAAGTCCACCATTTAGTGTGTCATCGCCTAAACCACCGATGATAATATCTGCACCTGAGCCTGAAACGATGCTATCATTGCCACTTCCACCACTTAGTGTGTCATTGCCACTACCTGCACTGATCGTATCGTTGCCAATTCCTCCATCAACGACATTAGCCCCATCTCCTGCATTGATAATATCATCTCCGCTTCCACCAGCAATGACATCAGCACCACTTCCTGTGATGATAGTGTCATTACCACCAAGTCCATTGACCATTGAAGCTTCATTTCCATAGGCTAAATAATCATTGGCTTCACTACTAACTTGAAGCTCATCTAACGCTAAAGAAGTTCCATCATTTAAGAGTAAGTGTTCTAACTTTCCACTGGAGAGATAGTTCTTAATGGTAATCGTATCACAGAGTTGATCAAAGGTTTTACCCTCTTCTTTGATACCAATGATTAAATCATTGCCACTGGCTTTAGCAATTAAATTGTCTTTAGTGATTCCTTCACCAAAACGCAAAGTATCTTCACCACTTTCATCACTGAGGATATCTTTACCATCACCTTTGGTGTACAAATAAAGATCATTGCCTGCACCGCCGTAAAGTGTATCATCGCCTGTTCCACCACTCAATGCGTCATTACCACTACCTGCGTACACGCTATCGTTTCCACTTCCTGCGTTTATGGTGTCATTTCCCCCAAAAGAGCGAATGGTATCATCGCCACCTAGAGCATTTATAGTATTGTCTTGATTATCTAAGTCTATAACATCAGCATTTTCAGTGACGGTGAATTGTTGTAAGATGGTTGTTACATCTAGTGTTATTCCATCGCCCAGCACGATATTTTCGATGCGATTAGCATTTAAAAACCAGTCTTTAATGCGTACGCTATCGGTGGAGTCTTTAAGTGAAAGTAAAAGGTCAAACCCTTCTTTTGAAAGAATTACATCCTCTTTAGCGATGCCTTGATCAAACCTCAAAGTATCATTTCCACCTGCATCAAAGAGTATGTCAGAGCCATCACCTTTTCTAAAAAGATACGTCTGGTTGGCACTATCGTGTGACTGGATGATGTCATTGCCACTATTGCCAAGGACTAAGGTATTGCCAGTGACTTCGAGATTATCATCACCCTCATTTCCTGTAAAGTCAATGCCTGAAGTTATCGTTTGTTGGATGAGATCGTGGCTCATGCTGTCGGTGATTGTTGCTAAAAGGGCTGTGGCATCGATGGCTAAGGACTTCGTAGTATTTAGCATCCAAATGGTTTGCGCTAAAAATACTTTGGAGTCTATATCGATAGAAGCATCATTCAGATAATTAGTCAAACTTTGTTGGAGTTTACTTGCATCCGTTACACTTAAAGCATCGGTATCAACACTGTAGCTTACACCTGTGAAGACATCATCAAAGACACTTTGGATGGCAAATTCACTTTCGGTTCGATGGAGCATTGTGTTGTATTGGGTATTGATATAGCTTGAGATGAGGATAAATCTATTTTGTCCATTGATAGAAATTACGGTGACATCATTGTTTCCAGTTACTATTTTAGCGTGGGTTTCGTAGTTTGACTCGATGCGACTGGTAAGTTCTTCTTTGCCTGAGAACTTTTCCATGATCCAGATCTTTCGATCAAGGTCAGACATATCGACATCTGCACTTAGGTTGTATTTTTTAGCTATCTCTGCTTTATACGCGTTATAACCACTCCATTCATTGATATACGCATCAAAGTCATTGGATATAAGCTCTGCATTATTTGCATATTGCTTTGCAAGGGTAGAGAGTTTATCATTGGTTTGGTAAGCAATGAAACTATCCACCACAAGTCCATACCCTCTAAGGTTTGGTAAGTTTAAGGTACTTGGGTCTATGGTAAAGTCTTCTTGTTGGACGAGGTCTATGATGGTATCTCTTGCATCGTATTGTAAATGTACATCGGCTATAAGTTCTTTTTCACCTGTGGCGGTTGTGTAGTGAGATGCTTCTGTGATGACATTACCATTGGTGTTAATAGTGGTTTGTACAGAGTTTAAGTCTATGGAGGTAATACCTTCTTCTTTAAGGCTTTTTAGTTCACCTTCATCGACACTGCCATCTTGGTCATAGTCATGCCAGAGTTGGAGGCGGTTAAAGAGAATGTCTTTACGATCTATCTTATTGTCATAATTGGAGTCGATAGTATCTCGTAATTCATCGAAGCCTTCTGTGGTTGCATTACCAAAGACTTCAGAGATACCACCTATTTGTCCATCTTCATTGGCATCATACACAAGCAGTGCATCTTCACCTTTGATCCATCCTGTACGCTCTTTTATGCCATCACCGGTTAAGTCGAAGTAAGTTTCTGACTCTGCAACACTGGTGGTTGCGATGAAACCGTCTTTATTGGTATCTAGGGCTAGTGGGTCTCCTCGGCGATAGGAGCTTGTGAGGTTGAAGTCGTAAGGCTTGGTGCTGGTGTGGTCAAAATTAAATTTATCGGGAAGAGGTATTTTACCTTTAGAATAGGCTTCCATCCCATCAACAAAACCTATTGTATCTCTCAGAATATCCAAATTTTCTTTTGCACTTTCGATCCCTAAACCAATTTGTATTTGATCGTTAGGATCATCGTAACTTCCGTAAACTCCTGTCATAATACCTTTAAGAATATCCTTAACTATTGCTTCCGGAAAACTAATAGGTTCTTCTGTCTTTTTAGTATTGGATACTTGTTGTGCGGCGCCTGCACCTGAACGTAAAAGCTCTTCAGTCATGCCAAGAGCAGTACCAATAAGACCATAATGATAATTTCCAAAATTTTCATATTCACTTGCTCCAGGATGTGTATCTTGGTCTAGTTGTTTATAATCCCAATCTCCATTATTTTGCACCATAGATTGAAACCATAATAACGTTTCTGAAGTAGAATGTGTTCGTTTATATTCTAAAGCATAAGCTATATTTCCCTCAATAGAAACACCATCAGGAATTTTTCCAGTAAAACCAAATTTTTCATTACTCATCATTCAACTCCTCTTTTTAATCTTTTAATAGTTAGATATGTAATTACCAATGATATTATGATAATAGTAGCAATTTCACTATTTTTTTGTGTAATGAAATCACTACCAAATAATGAACTAATCAGTACAATATGATGATCTTTTGCAAATGCAAATGCAATGGCTGTCATACCCGATACACTAACAAATAATGCAATAATAGATATTGGATTTTGTAAAAAAGGTATATTGTTATACTTTTTTTGTAAAAAAGAATTTGTCATATGAAAAGCAAGGTATACACTAAACAATACATCTAATAAAAATACGCCAATTACACTTAACATAGCTGGTCCAACAGCTGCAAGCGCTGCCCCTAAATCCTTTCCTTCTTCTGTAACGATTTGGGTCGTATCTCTTGTCAAATTAGCAATTACTTGGTACATCATCCAAACATTAAAAAAATTGATAATAAAAAACATACACAAAAGACAAATAAAAAGCAAACAACTTATGACTATCACTCTCCAATTATTAGGTAATTTTGGAGCATTCTGTAAGTTATCGCTTTTTTCATTTTCCATTTAAATTTTCCTCGTTTTCATATTTCTTTAACGGTAATATTAATGCAACAATTACTTCTATACATATATAAAGTATCGCAGCAAAAAGCCAAACTTCTATGCCGAGATGAAGATTGTAAACGTTGACTACCTTATCTATTAAGACAGTCAATGCCAACCATACAAAAGGGAATAAAACTGACATAAGAAGTGCATAAAAGTAGCTTATCTTTGAAATAAGTTTTTCTACTTTATATTCACTTTCGCAATTTTTACATACAATCTTTTTCCCAGTTTTGATTGTAAAAATATCTTTAAAACTATTAATTTTAGTCACATCGTGACCACAATTACTGCACTTAAATGTAAGTAGAGACATTACTCATGCCCCTCATTTCTCTCTTGTTTTTTTAACCTAAGCAACTTTAATTTCATCTCCATTATTTGCCCCTTTTACTGTATTCTGAATCTTTACATGTAAAGCTTTTTCACCGAAGCTTCGCTTTGAATTGCAAAAGTCTTACATGTAAAGAAATTTTCTAGTGACAATAATCACTCTACTAAAGACACGTCACAGTTCATATCACGAAAATAAAATTATGAAGAAGGGTCTTGACAAGTATAGAGAATTATATGTTTTTTTTGCATATTTGTATTTTTGATTTTATTTTGAATGCTATATGCAGCATAAATGTACTGACTAGTTGAATAAAGTAGTATAAGGCGGAATACTATAAAAGAATTCTGAAGCATCTTATTTCCTTACCATGTTACCTTTGATTTTGAAGGCAGTTGTAAATGTGTATGTCCCACGGGCATCTTTACATGTAAAAGTCATTAGTCATGAAAAAAGTATGTGTATAAAACACTATGTAAAATAGACATAGCTTATATGGATTTGTTTAAAGAGGGATAATATGAAAGGAGTATAGTTCTGAGAAGTAAAGATGTTTAGGTTAAGAACGTTTGCCCAATGCGTCTTTTACCATTCAAAGATTTATACAGCTCAATACGCCCCCGTTTTGAGTTACACAAATACATCTGATTGTCTATGGAAGGTCACATTTTAGTCATTATAACCTTAAATGTTATAACGAAAAGTATTATTTTTTATAAGAAATATGATTTTTGGAGAGAAAGGTGTAAAAAATAGCACCTGTTCTTTAACTCTCCCAAAGATACACTTGCCACGCATCTCAACTTTTATATATTAGTGAATCTTCAAAAAAGCTAAAATCATTAAAGATATTAATGATTTTAAAAAGCTCCCAAAAAAGATAATTTAACGATGTTGTCAGACGAAGTGCTAAATACTGTGCCAATATTTGTGCCTAAAAAAATAGTAAAGAAGTAGTTTTTTCGGATACTAAATTACAATAATAAACAAAAAAGCCGGTAACTATAATTTTTTTAAAGTTTATTTAAACTCTATTTTAAGGGGGTTTTTGAAGTTTTAGGAGTGGTGTCAAGAGAGGGACTCGAACCCTCGACCTCCGGCTTATGAGTTTGATAATACGAAATACAAAGCCTATCGGAAGTCCTACGGAGCCGTGCTTTAGGTGTTTTTATTGGGTCTTTTTTTGAGCCAAATCTTAAAGGCACTGCACCCGTTCCTAGTATAAAATCAAGCTAGGTATGGATGAGCCTTTGAAGTCAAAAATTGCCTAATCTTAGATATTACTGCTTATCACATAAATCGCGATCTTCTTCCTTAATATAAGATTCTAGTAACTATTTTCAACATCTTTTCATTTAAAAATTACATTTAATATTCTAAGTTGTAATTTATTACAATTACAACAAATGTGTATTAGGAATTAATACAAGAGGAGTTTCTTTGAAAAAGTTCTTAGTTTTAATATTGTTTATATTGTCAAATATTCTAATGGCAAACATTATTGACGAAGGTAGAGAGGCAAAGAAACAAAAAGATTATATAAAAGCTTTTAATCTTTTTACTCAAGCTTGCAATAGTGAAAATGCTTCTGGTTGTCTTAATCTCGGTTATATGTATGACAACGGTGAAGGTATGCAACAAGATTTACCTAAAGCAGTGGAATTTTATGCCAAAGCGTGTAATGGAGGAAATGCAGCAGGATGTCTTAATCTTGGCTATATGTATGACAATGCACAAGGTGTAAAACAAGATTCTCCCAAAGCAGTAGAGCTTTACACAAAAGCCTGTAATGGGGAAGATCTTGATGGTTGCAATAAGCTTGGTGTCATGTACAAAAATGGACAAGGTATTAAGAAAGATTACCAAAAAGCTTTTGAACTTTTCACAAAAACATGTAATGGAGATGATCTTGATGGTTGCCTAGTACTGGGTACAATGTATTATTTGGGACAAGGTACTAAACAGGACTATCAAAAAGCTTTTGAAGTTTATACAAAAACATGTAATGCAGATCATAGCAGTAGTGGATGCACACTTTTGGGGCAGCTTTATGCAAAAGGAGAAGGCGTAAAGCAAGACTATCAAAAGGCTACTGAGATATTTACCCAAACCTGTAATGCCAATAATTATAGCGCATGCGTAAGTCTAGGTAATATGTATTACACAGGAAAAGGTGCTCAACAAGATTATGCGAAAGCTTTTGAGCTTTATAAAAAATCATGTAATGCCAATGATGATGACGGATGTTATAACCAAGGAATGGCATATTTACAAGGGAATGGTGTTGAAAAAAATTCTCTAAAAGCAAAAGAAGCCTTTGTAAAATCCTGTAATTTAGGAAACAAAGGTGCATGTGAAGAAATAAAAGCGTTTAAGAACTAATTTATACAAGAGAAATGAGGTTAATACTATTATGAAAAATTTATTTAAATTTGCTCTTATTTTAATAATTGGCATTTTTAGTTTATCACTACACGCTGATGAATATAATCAAGGGATTGAAGAAATAAAAAATGGAAATATCGATTCTGGAATTTCATATTTGAAAAATGCATCATCAAAAGGTGATTATAAAGCAGCTCATGTACTAGGATTAATTGCTGAAAAAAATGGAGATTATAAAGCCTCGTCTGAATATTTTAAACAAGCAGCAGAATGGGGGAATATATTCAAAAATCAAAAATTAAGAACTTTTCGCCAAAATACAGGAAGCATGAAAGACACTATTGATCTTGATGATGATTTTTTAGCTATTAAAACTGATACTATAAAGAGAGGGGAGCTTATAGTTTTTTCTTATCCTGAGGATAAAAAAACTTTTTTTATTTATAGGTGTGTTGCAACAACAGGTGACACATTAATGATTAAAGACAAAGACTTGTATATAAGATTTGAGGAAGGAGATAATTTTATGCTCACTAATTATCCTAATCAAACTATTGCATTGGATGGATTATTATGGGTTAAAAATCCTTATCAGATAAAACATACAGGCATCCACCATGATATAAATGTTGTAGACAATAATAAATTTCCTAAAGAAATTTTCAATGTTGCACCTGTGAAAATTTCAAATAATGAATGTTTTGTAATGGGTGACAATCGAGATCACTCACATGATAGTAGATTTAGAGGTACGGTAAAATTAGAAGGTGATATTTACAAACCTCTTTTTGTAGGGTACTCTCAAAACCCTCAGCGAATAGGTATAGAATTAAAATAAAAGTCAAATGAAGTGCAATTCTAGTCAGATGAAAAGATAAAAACTAGTTTGCACTTCATCCTGAGAATGATACTTTTAACTCGCTGCAAAAACTCTCATAATCACAATATAGATAAGGAAAAAGCCTGACAATTGTGGTCCGTGGTTCCAAAAAAATCTTGTTTTAAAAGCTCCCCAAAGGGTACCATCAGTAAAATACATATCAGGCATTGCATACAAGCGTATCGCATTACCAATAACTGCACCAACATAACCAATACCTAAAAAGGCAAATACGCCACCAGAAGCTTTTAAAGTAGAAAGAACAGAGCCCGTATTAGTAAACGCCCCATAAATTGTGAAACCTAAGACTGCAATCATCATTGTGAATACAATCCACCCGACATTGAAAATCCTCATTTTAAACTCCTACCTGATTTGGAATACTCATCAAACCCACTATAGTAGTTTGATGAGAAAATGAATTATAACTAAACTTAGTCAAAAAATTTACTATAGTAGGTTAAAAAAATGACTAAGCATTCCCTTCTTGATGAAGAGACGATTAACCTTTATAAGACTATTGGGAAAAATGTGAAGTTTTTTAGAATGCAAAAGAGATTGACTCAGTTAGAGTTATCACTTGCAATGGGTTACAAATCCGTTAGCTTAGTATCTGCCGCTGAACTTTACACCAACAATAAGCACTTCAACATTGAGCACTTACAGAAAATCAGTAAAATTCTCAATGTGCCTATTGCTGCTTTCTTTGAAGAGAATCATTAAAATACATCTACTTTTTGATTAAAAAGACAACAGGACAAAATGCGTTTTGATCATCCTCACAAAAAATAGAATCCTGCCCGTATTGTTGAATTTCAAAGTCGCTTTCAACCGTTTTTTTGACTTGTCCAAATATATTATCAATTTGCTTTTGCAACTGCTCTTTAGCAGACTTCTTATATTGTTGTGATATATAAAAAGCAATAATCCCAAATTGAAACTTTGAATTTTCAGATTTTCGCTTTAAAACTTTTTGTATGCGTTTAACATCATCTTCAATTTTTTTAAAAATGTGAACACCATTCTTTACCTCAATTACTGCTCTTGGTGCACCGCCAGCCCACCATAAAACAATATCAAATCTACCACTTTTTCTGATATCAGAATGTATTCTCCCTCTTCCTTTAGCATTAGCATGACCTAAAATATAGTCAACGTTATCTTCCAGCGTTACAAACTTATTCTTTTCTAAATTGGCAATACTTTCTGCTATTTTAACCGTTAGCAAATATTCTGGTGCATTCCAAAGCCATTCCCCATTAGTCCATTTTAAATACTCATTATGTGCATTCGTTATTGCCTCCAAAGTACAATTAACAACTTCATTCATACTCACACATTGGCTCATTACGTATCCTCAAAGAAATCTTGCTTAACCCTTATTATACACCCAATTATTTCGTATCTTGAAAATTGAAAGCATATATTCTAAATTGGAATTAAAATTCTAAGGAGAACCACCAGTGAAAGATCAATCAACAATGTGCATCATTATCCGATGCACCGCTTTAGCAATTATCGCCATCATGTCTGCTCGCCAAACTTTGAGCCATCACACTAAAAAGCTCGAACCATGATAGAGCTTTTAAATAAAGGCGATGTAAGCCTAATACAAAACCCTGCATTAAAAGAATATGCCACTTACTCATTCGAGAGACTGCCTAGTGATTTTGTCTATCCTGAGTATGGCTACTTCATCATTATTGAACACTTTGATGAACTCCTTCAAAACCCTCTACCCTTTTCAAAATGCAAACTGCCCTCTTTCAATGATGGCTTGTTTGAGTACATAGAATTGGTAGAGAAAAAGGGAGATATCTTGGAGATCGTTATTTTGGTTAATAATGATTTTGGGGTGAGCTTGATACTTGAGTCGAAGATCGTTCCAAAAGAGATTTTAGACAAGCTACTGCAATATCAACTTTAGTCAAAAAGTAGCTTGTTTGGCACATAAAAGGCTCAAAATTTGGCACTCTCAAAGATGAAAAGTGATGCAAAGCCTTGTGAGATAAGCGTTTTAAAGAAGTGAACCGTCGGCTATTAAAGTCGATAGTTCACTTCTTTTATTAATAATTGAAGTAAATTATATTTTTTTCACTAAAATTATAACCCGTTGAACCCGTAATTATTCAACGGGTTCAACGGGAGATTTTTTTTCACGACATTCTTCCAGACTATCAACAATAGCCAACCTCTTTTTTAAAGAAAGATACTTTTTATAAATAGGGGATAGTTTTTTCGCTTCCGAGAGTTTAATAATTTTAGTTACATTCATATCTACAATTTTGTAAATTTGAAATTTCCTATCTTGAATTGCTTCAAAGATTTCACCATAATGCTTGGTGATATTTCTGTCTTTATCATAGGAGTCATGTGCTTTTTTTATTTTTTCGACAAGATTGTCATCTTCAAAAACAATCTCAATCATTTTTGCGAAATCTTTAGGGCTGCTCTCAAAGTGTTGTGAATAATTATAAGTATTTAAACATTCATCATTTTTAATTTTGGTGGGTTTATATTTCTTAATGCTGTTGGCAATAGTTTTATCAAGGATCAAATATAAGAAAAGTGACTGTATTTGAGTTTTATATTGAAAATTATAAATACTTAAAGTATAAAGAATTTTTTTGAAATACTCATAAGTTTCTTTTTTTTCAAATCTATCTTTCACATGATGAGTTTTCGATTTTCGAATTAATTCTTCTAATATACTCTGATACGTATCGTAATTTAGATCAACTTTGATAAAGAAATCATAAACACTAATAGAATATTTTTCATCTTCGGATGATATGTCATATTTAATCTTCTTTTTCACATGGTGATAACTCAATTCGCAATCACCATTTCTACAAACTTTCATAAAATTTCACCTTTTTTTATATTACTTGTCGAACATATACATGGGTATAACATGCTCCCTAAGCCGTGTTTTTCAAAATTCACAAGTCCCTAAATATAGGGATTTTCTAGTATTTTTTTTCACTTTCCATTTGGTTTGGAAAAGATTACTATTTCTCTGTTTTGAATTCAAACATCAAAATGGTGAGTACGCGCGATGCTCACCATAAAATAAAAATTATAGGAGTTTATCATGCAAAATGATAACAAAATATCACTGTCATATACAGTGAAAAATAATAGCAAAGCAATTAAGTTTGAAGTTCAAGAGCTGTTATTTAAGGATATTCCTTCTTTGACAAAAAAACATCATTACTCAAATTTGATTTTTAACGGTGGTGAACGAAAAGGAGTCAATTTCTTATCAGCAAATTTGCTCACATTAGATGTTGATGGAGGGTTGGCAATTGAGCAAGCCAAAGTAATGCTTGATGGTTATAGAAGTCTCATTGTGACAACAAAGAGCCACCAAAAAACAGAAAAAAATGGTAACCCCATTGAAGCACAAGACCGATTTCGCATTTTTATTGACCTAGAAGAGCCAATCAGTGATCCAATCATCTATCAACAGGTCATTCAAGGATTGATTAATACCTTTCATGCAGACCAAGCCTGCAAGGATCTTGCTCGATTCTACTACTGTAACCCTAATCAAGAGGTAATTACAATAGGTGGCGATAAGTATTGGGATATTTCCCAATACTTAAAAAAAGAGGTTGGAAATAGCCAGCCTCCTTTAGCTCCACAAAAAAAAGCTAAAGGCAAGGGAGGAAAAATAAAATTTGAAGATACTCAAATTGTAAAAACGAGTTCGTACGGTGAATTGAATGTCGAGAAGTTATTTGAAACACTCGAAGATGGTGAAAGCGAAACTATTCACTGCTGTATCCATCCAGAGGCACATGCTCATAATGATGCTACACCATCATGTGTTGTGAACCGTAATGGAGAATATTTAAACTTCAAGTGCTATGTATGCGAAGATACCGGTTATTATCGAATGAAAGAGAAAAAGATTCCTTTTCTTTTACTTCCTCATAAAACTGTAGTTAGAGAAGGGCTAACTCATCTTGAAGATATAGTGAATGAAGCTATTGATTCCCTTCCCATGCAATATGAAAAAAATGAAAAAAAGCTTGTAAAGGTTGTTGTAGAAAATATCTTGTGTAACTGCGCACTTCCTATATGCGCTTATGCAAACACATTACATATTTACTACCATGGAAAATGGCATGCCATTGATAATCCAGAGGCAGAAAAATATATACTCGTCAAAGGAATGGTAGAGAAAACGCTTGGGTTCATAAATCCTATAGCAACAGTTATTCATCAAGTTCTGGCAGAATTAAAAACTATATATCAATCTTTAAATGGCTACATTAATAGAAAAGATGTTTATATCAACATGGCAAATGGCGTTGTACGTATTTCCAAAGAAGGAAGCATAAACCTACTCCCTCATGACCCATCTTATGGGTTTAAGTGGCAACTGCCCTATAACTACAACCCTGAGGCAAACTGCCCACAGACTTTGCAATTCTTACAAGATGTTGTTGAAGATGAAAATGCAATAAAAGTCCTACAAGAATTTTTTGGGTACATTTTTTTACCACACAAATTTATGAACCACGAAAAGTGTCTGTGGTTGTATGGATCAACAGGGGCTAACGGTAAATCAGTGCTATTATCACTCGTACACCAGCTCATAGACGAGACCAATATCTCGCATATGAACCTATCAGAACTAGCAGATCCAATAAAACGGACAATGCTACTCGGTAAGGTGCTAAATATAACCAATGATGCCACAACAAAGGGCATAGATACGGGAACCTATAAGGCTCTGATTTCTGGAGAGACAACTACCATTCGTCAGTTGTATAAAGGAGCCGCTGAACTAAAAGCACCTCCAAAGTTTATCATAGCAACGAATGAATTGCCCTTGATGGAGCAAGGCACAGAAGCATTTGTGAGAAGAATGATACTCGTACCATTCAACAAGCAGATACCTGAAGCACAAAGAGATATTCATCTGTCTTCCAAGCTTTCAAGCGAAGTGGAAGGTTTCTTTAACTTCGCTCTTGTTGGACTTCAAAGGCTGATTGAAAACCAACAATTCACAAAATCAAACCTTATCGAATCAGCAACATCTGATTACCTATGTGAGCTTGATGTTTTAAGCGATTTTTTACAGGATCACCCTATTGAAGCATTACACGGTAAAAATGCACAGTATGTTGAACAAGGGGATATCTACACAAAGGTTGGTGAGTGGTGCAAAATAAACCATAGAAAGAACCCTTACACAACGCCTCGACAGTTAAGGGATAAGCTTATATCTCAAAAGGGGTATGACTTTGAAGTATATAAAAATAATACAATCTATGGAATCAAGGGTAGATGGCAATTAAAGCAAATGTTGTCCAATATTCCACAAGACACAAGCGAATATCTTTAATCGCCAAAACGTCTATATATTAAAAATATGAGTAAGAAGGGCAACTACTTACTCATATCTCAAAACCGTTAAAAGGAAATACAATGAAACTGAAACAACCAAAAGCACCACAAGCCCTTCCCTCTTCAAAGCCTGTTCTTACAGTACCACAAGGCTTTAATGAGCATGAAGACTTGCTAAAGAGTGTTCGAGTATATAGTAAAGGTGGCAAGATTTGCTTGGATTATCGGCTTGTCGATGAGTACCGAAAAAATGGTCAAGATCGTATTCGTTTTAGCCTAAAGTTTGATGATACGCCCTTAAATCTACAACGCACTGAGCGAGACAAATATGCCCTTGCACTGGAGCATTTTCTCTCAAACAATGAAGTGAATGATGGTAACTATACGATTGATGACATTGCATTAACAGCATTGAATGAAGATAGACACAATCGTGCAGAAGATACGCATAACGATTACATTCAAATCTACACCAAGTACATCAAACCCTACTTTGGAAATAAACATTTGGTGGATATTAAAGTAACGGACTTGAAGGCTTGGAAGAACAATTTGATTGAATCTCACAAACTAAGTAAGTCTCGCTTTAACAAATACTACCGAACTTTTAACTTCATTTGGAACTATGCACTAGTGAATGAAATGATTGATAAAAATCCATTGGCACTTGTTGATAAGAAGTCAAAACAGTTTAGCAAAAGCAAAAGCGATGCTTCACAGAAGTATTACAGCAAAGAGGAAGTACAGCGTATTCTCGAAAGTGCCACAGGGTGGTTCAAAGCATTCCTTACGTTATCGTTTAACACAGGACTAAGAACGGGGGAAGCTTTGGCTTTACAATGGGGTGATGTTGATTTCGAGAACAACACCATCACTATTCAAAGAAGTCAGAGACATGGCAAGTTAAAAGAGACAAAGACGAACATTGTCAATACTGTTTACATGCCCTCTCCTGTTAAAAAAGCTTTACAACTTCACAAGCAGACTGCGAAAAGTGATCTATGGGTATTTCCCAATGAAAATACGCTTCAACCATACTTCGAGTCTCGCCCTATCGTTAAAAGCTATTTAAAGCCCCTTTTAGAGCGTTTAAACATCACTTACAAAACCCTCTATGCTACTCGTCACAGTTTTGCAAGTTCAGTTGTTGAGAACAACATGCCTATTACCTTGGCTCAGAAGTATTTAGGGCATACGAAACTCTCTACTACTATGGATTACTACGTTAAAAATGGACTCATGGATATTGCGAATATTGACAAGGGGATTGATCGATTGTTTGCGTAAGTGAGGTAGGGAATTTTTTAGGTGAGTGTTAACCCGTTGACCCGTTGGATATTGAGTTCTGACGGGTTAAACGGGTTATAAAAATTTGAAATATTTTTTTCTAGCAAAGGCATCTAAAATAAAAGCTAGTTACGTCAATATTAAAAAACGTTATACGTTACCCCTCACAATCTAACTTGATGGTTTAAACTTTAAAATGTTAATATTCACCCCATGAAAATAGATGAAAAAATACAAAAAACGATAGAAGAACTTAAAGAACAATACTTTGCAGATGATAGACCATGGGTAGTTACATACTCAGGAGGGAAAGATTCTACTACAGTCTTGCATCTAGTGATTAGTATGATTCAAATGCTTCATAATGAAGGCAAAGACCATAAACATGTTTATGTAGTATCATCCGATACAACAGTTGAAATGCCTATCATTGAGAACTATACAAATACACGACTTGATCAAATTAAAAAATTTGCAGATGAAACTGATTTAAAATTATCATGCCATAAATTAGAGCCAAAATTGGAAGACTCTTTTTGGACTTTGATGTTAGGTCTTGGCTATCCAGCACCTACAAGTTCATTTAGATGGTGTACCGAAAGATTGAAAATTAACCCTGCAACAGAATTTCTAAAAGGATTAGTCAATAAGCATCAGTCTATACTTATGCTACTTGGCGTTAGAGCAGATGAATCTCAAGCAAGAGCAGCTTCGATAGAAGGAAGAGTATTAAATCATAGAGGTCTATCTGTGCATGACTCTATACCTAATGCTTATGTGCTATCCCCTATAAAATATTGGTCAAATGAAGAAGTATGGACATATCTAGGAAAAAACCCTTTCCCATGGGGTGATCACTCCTATATGATGAGTTTATATGATAAAGGTAGTGGAGAAGGAGACTGCAATATTGCTCTAAACCCAGAATCGCCATCTTGTGGAAAGACACGATTTGGTTGTTGGGTTTGTACTGTAGTGGAAAAAGACCGCTCAATGGAAGGTATGTTGAGAAATGGTGAAGAGTGGATGCTACCACTTTGGGAGTATAGAGAAAAGCTTTACACATATAGGAATGACCCTGAAAAAAGAGATACAAGAAGAAGAGATGGCTCTACTGGTGCTGGACCATTTTTACCTGTAGTTCGAAGAGAACTTTTAGAAGATTTATTGCAAGTAGAGAAGCAGGTCAATATAAACTATCATTCAATGAAAAAAAACGCTATAGATTATAATCCACATGAAAAAATAGAACTTATTAAAGATGATGAAATTATGCTTATTCAAAAAAACTGGAATAAGGATGGCGACATATCCAATAATGCGTATCGAATAGCCCAAAAATTCACTCGCCTAAATGATCAAGCCATTACAACTGATTTGAGAGAAGAGTTAGAAACATTTGCAGAAGAAAATTTCAATATAGACTTATTTGAACGAATATATGAGATAGAAGCCTACAGAAAAAACATCTCTAATAGATATGCTATTGTCAATGATATTGAGAAAAAAGTTGTTGATTTTTATAAAGGTGAATTCCGTGAAGCTAACTAATATTGTCATCAATAATCTATTTTCATACAATGGAGTTAGCACTATTTCATTTGACAATATCACTTGTATCATTGGAACAAATGGTTTTGGAAAAACTTCAATTTTAAACTCTATTAAACTATGTTTAGGTCAGTCAGATATCGATGTAAAATCTATTTTAAATAATAATGCAACTGAAAAAAAATGTTCAGTTACCTTGAATTTTGATGAATTTAGCATCAAAAGAAGTTGGATTTTTACGCCCAAACTTGAAGAGTCCTTGAGTATTGTTTTTACAGATAGTAATAAGATTGAAGATATAGAAGCAGAGCATTTCATCAAAAACAAAATCCCTGATTTTTTAGTTGATTTCCTTTTTTACGATGGAGAAGTAGGCAATAATTTATTGCTACTCTCAAATACGAAATTAAAAAATATATTTGATTTTATTTTTGATTTGGATCTATTAGTAAATACTCAAAAAGATTCTCTTGAAGTTGCAAAAAAACTTTTGGAAAAAAATAATGACGAAGAAAGTGCAAATCTCATTGATTTGGAAAATAAAAGATTGGCTTTTTTAGAGACTATTTCAGCACAAAAAGAAGAGTTAAAAGAAAAAACAAAAGAAGTCAAAGCTCTAGCAATGAATCTTCAAAAATTAAATACTCAAATAAAAAATAGAAATAAAAAGGTCAAAGTCCTTCACGATGACTTAGAACTTTTGCAAGCAGACCTCAATAAAAGATCGAGTAAACTAAAAGAACTCATCCTTTGGCAAATGCCTCTTCTCTTAAATCAAAATTTGCTTACCAAAATGCAAAAACGAACTTCTAGTGCTTTGAAAATAGAAGATGAATCTCTTTTCGTCAATAAATTTTATAAATTCACGCAAGAGATCAACTCTCCTCTGGATGAAAATAAATTGTTAGAGTTGTTTAAAGCATTAATGATTAATGAGTCTAATCAAATAGAACTTACACTTTCTCCAAGCGACTTTAAAAAACTTATTGAAGAGATGAAAGACCTAAGACTTTCTATAAAACAACTTGAAGAAAAGATCAAGCTTGCACAAGATTCTGCTATGGAGCAAGAAATCATGCGCTCTTTAGTTGAAACACAAAAAGAGCAAGAAGAACGCTTAAACAATCTTGAAAAATCCTTGACTGAGTTAGAAGAAAGCATTGATCAAAACACGCTAGAAGCAAAAGAGATCAATCGAACACTTACACAAAGCTTTAAAGCAAATCAAGAAAAATATGCGTTTATCAAAGGTTATGAAGAGTTGCGAATTATCGCTCAAATAAGCACAAAAGTTTATAACCAAAAATTAGAAAGAAACCTCGTACTTTTCAATCAAAAATTACAAGATAATACTAGTAAATTTTTAAAACAATATGAGCATATTAAAAAGATATATATCGATAATGCGCATCGAATCATTATTAGCGATGGCAAAGAAATACTTAGCACAGAACTACTCTCAGCGGGGCAAAAACAAGTTCTCAATTTTCTAATTATTAAAACCATTTTAGACTTTAAAGAGTTCACATCATTCATCATGATAGACACGCCTTTTGGAAGGCTTTCTAATAAAAACAAAGAGTTACTTTTACATACATGCTATTTGTCATTTGACACGCTCATCTTGCTACTTACAGACAGTGAATTTGATTTTGTCAAAACACAAAATCTTAAATATAAATCCTACCAAATAGAACGAGATACATTAGGCTCAAAGATAGAGGAAATAGCATGATAAGAACAACTCAAGATATAGAAAACTACATTTACCCTCTATCAAAGATGTTAAATTTGGAGAATGAACCTAAATGGGTCATTTTGCGCTTTATGATCAATATATCTTTATCACTTGAAAAACCATATGAAGAAGAAAAAGTAGAAAGTTTTGATGGGAAAGAGTATCGACTAGAACAAATCACGGGAGAAGGGAAAGGAAGCGAAGACTTCACAAAGCTATTCTGGGACATGGTAGAAGTGTTTGATGACAAAACCATCACTTCAAAAAAACAGTTAGAAGAAAACCTCCAACGACATATCGTTAGAGGCTATTGGATACTTAAAACATCACTGAAACAAGATAGTAATATTTTTGAGTTTATTGGGCAAGATTTTTAATGTTATTTTATTTCATTAAAAAAATCTTTATTAAAGTTATCATTTATAAAAATAAATTTCGTTAATTCTGTTAATTTTTGACTTCTATCAACAATACTATTTTTACCCCAGCCTGATGAAACAGGATCAATGGCTAAACTCGAAACTATAAGTTTGTTATCTTGTACCTCTATTTGTTTGTTTAAATCATTCAGTACAATATTGTTATACAAAGTAGATTGATCACCTGTTAGACAAATACTACTTTCATCTACAAGGATATTTCCAATATAGTTAGCATACTTATCACAATTATCTTCATCTATTTCATCATATAGAAATTCACTGGAATAATTTTGAGGCATTTTTTGTACTAAGCTGAAAGTAAGAGGTAACTTCTTTTGGCTAATATGAAATTCTAAGACGTTAAATAACAAACTTGTTAATGGCTTCTTTCTCCATAAATTTGTACTTGAAATAACTTCATCCAATATTCCTTTTTTCTTTGAAATTAACCCATTAATATAGCTATTAATGATGAGTAATCTATCATCAATTGTGCTATCCTTTTTCATTATTTCAAAACACAAAGTAGGAATTACAATACTTAATTCCTTACTTTGTCCTATGATTAGATAAACAAAACCTAATTTCACAATTATTCGCAAAATATCATTTCTATATCCCATATAAATTGAATCAAAACGTTTGTAAAATGAGAGAAGAATTAAATAACCAAGCTTAAAATTCATCAAATTTAAATATTGCGCTATTTCATTATCTCTCTTCAAACGCCCATACTCTTTTGCTATCTTTATTAAATCTTCTAATAATAATAAAGATCTATCAAAATCGCTACTATGAATATCTTTAAATTGACTGAAAATATGCCCATTTGGTGAACTTGAATATTTTTTTTCATCTTTTAGATTTTTACCAATTAGTGTTAAATATTGTTCCAAAAAATCTCTCGGAAGAATTTTAGCTTTTGAACTATTGATATCTTTAACTGTATCTAAGAAAATTTCCCATATTTTTGTCAGGTGTGTATATTCCTCTTCATCTGAAGTTCTGAAAAGATAGTTTTTTAGTAAATCTTGCGGTTCTAATGCAATGCCGCTATCATTCAACTTTTCAAAAATAAAAAACCCAGTTTCAATAGAAATTGTTTTAGTTACAACTAACCATGTATTATTTAAAAGTTGCACTGTAAAATCTGTTAATTCATTATCATCATACATGTCTATTTTTTCTTTAATGACACGAACTAAATTTATTAATTTTTTTGCATCATCATTATTACTTATATTATTTTCTAATTCTGCGTAACCTAATTTTTTCTCAATTAAAAAATTTATAGTTTGCTCAAAATCTTTTGATAATTTATCTGAACGTTCTAAAATATCTTTTTCTTCAATATTCATAGTATCTAAATTTAAAGTTTTTATTTTTAATATTTTTGAGATGTCATTGACTAAATGTGCATAGACATCTTGCTGAGTTGCAGGCTCTCGATCCTGAAATTTAAGTAGCTGAACAATAGAGGCTAAAATCAATACGATAGTTGTAAGTCTTTGTTGACCGTCAATAATTTCTAATGATTTTTTACTCCTTTCAGTCCCCAACATAGATTGTTGCGAAAGAACTATTCCTCCAATAAAATAAGGCTTATATCCCTTATCTGATTTTTTGTTAGCCTGTTCATAAATATCATCTATTAATTTTTCAACTTCTTCTTTATCCCAATCATATTTTCGTTGATATGGCGGAATAAAATAATTTTTTCCTCTATCATATTCATCCATTTCATTTTTCAATAATTGCCGTATAGTATAAGTATGAGTTCTAAATGCTTCCATAATATGTAATTTCTCCTGTTCTGAAATCTAAATTAATATTTTTTAATTTAAAAATAATTTCTTGCATTGTCTCTTCATATGTATCTTTCTGATAATTTATCATAACGTTGATAAGATTTTCTTCCTTAATCAACCAGTGGCTATAAATTTGATATTTTTTATATTGATCTTTCTTTCTTGATGCAATTAAAAAATATACAATTGTCATTATTTCTTTAATATGCTTGATATCAGCGTCCAAAAGCGTTTTAAATTCTTTTTCAATATCAAATACAGAAATCAAGTAAATATAATTATCCTTCTTTGTAGTCTTTAATTTTTCTAAATAATCCATCATATAAATACAAATATCTAAAATACTTTTTAGCTCATCAAAGATATTAAAATAATCTATTTCTCTCTTAAAATCACTTTGTAGCATATAATTAATTAGTGCAATGGAGTCAACACGTTCAACTTGAATATTTTTAATCATACTATCTTTAAGTAAATTAATAGTAGTAAGATTTCTTGAAAACCATGTATTTAAATGTTGTATTTCAGTTTGAATTACTTGTTCTTTCATCGTTTGTACACTATTTGTAAGTTCCTTTTGTTGAAATTCTAATGATATTAATGCATTTTTAAATTCCTCTTTTTGTATTAAAACACCATAAACAAGCCATAAAAAAACTATGGGGGCAAAATAGCCTGCTAAAAAATCACCCCAATTATTTAAGGCTAAAGACTCTTTTTCATTAGAAGCTAAAATTAATATGCAGAGTATCCAAAAGCTCGTTAGTACACATATAGCTTGAAAACCACTAATATTCTCACTTAATTTTTTTTTGAAAATACATTCATATGCAAAGCTTATCACTAACAATAATGCAAAAAATACGATTACGATTAAAATTGATATGCCAACCATTATTAAAAGCCTTTTACTATAAAGTTATAGTGTCATTTTGATTTTAAGATCTTTACAATGTCTAGAATTGTTACATTACTATCATCTTGGATGATTCCATTATTTGAAGGTCTAAAAGTAGCCTCTAAAATAATTTTTCTATCATTTTCTTCCAATCCTGCCTTCTCTTTAATTAAGGCTAAATATGTAAGGTTCATTGTTTTTTTCTCTCTAGCTTCTTCTGCTAAATGTAAATTGCTTAAAATTATTTTGAGAAAAGTACGGCTTATCCAAATACCTATCGAAGTAACAAATAGCAATTTTCCTAAACCAAGAAAAGCTTGTTTATCACTTATGGTTTCATTATAATGCGGCACTAAAAAGAAAAAGCAAATTATTGTAATAATAATGCTAATTGCAAAAGCTATAGAAAATTTTCTAATTGAACTTTCATGAACTAATTTCTTATCATCCCAGTATTTTGTTACCTCATGCAACCCAGATAATTCATCAAATGATTTCTTTGAAGACATAAATGCTTGTTCAGCATCTTCAGCACGCTTGACATATTCATCAAGATTTTGAAATGTTTTATCAATTGCATTAATTTTTTTTGTGAGTTCTTCAATAGTATTTTGTGAGTCTTTATTATTTTGTAAAAGCCACTGCTCAAATTGATCAAATGTCAAATATTTTTTTAATTCAATTTCAGATATTTCTTTAAGTAAGCCATATCTATTATTGTCATCAATGAAAAATATTAGTTCTTGAGATTTATAGCTCAAATTAGAATTAATACATTTTCGACCTAATTGAGTTCTTAAAATATGGATTGAATCTGCACCTTCTTTAAAAAGATAAATATTCCCTTCTAAAATCTGATCATGAATGTCTTCTAAAGACATAGGACTTCCAAAATCTTTTAAAACCTTTTCAGCAGCCTCAGTAATAGTGAATTTTTTTTCCATATTTGCTTACTTTGAATCAATATATTCTTGAATTTTTTTTAAATATTGTTCAACATCAAAAACATGCTGTTCTGTAGCTAATCCAAGATAAATAAGTTTGATGAGTTCAGGTTTAGAAGTTTCCCAATTTTTTAAAGTCTTTGGGTCAATATTGATACGCTCAGCTAGCTCTTTTTTAGTCATTTTTATATTTCCTATACAAAATACTTGACATAACAGAAATTATTTACTATAATTTTCAAAATAAAAGGAATATTTTCCATAAAATGATTTATATTGACATAATGGAAAAAGATGTTTATATTGAATATTCAAACAATGAATTTGGATATTTATCTTTTACCAAAGCAAAGAAAATTATCTTAAAAAAGCTACCTACAACTTTGCCTTATAACTGTGTAGATAAAGAAAAAAGCGTGGCTTTTCTAAACTCTCTTCTCAACAAATACAAAATCATAAATGACATACTGATATTAAAATAAATTCCTGTTTGGATTATTACAGAAAGAATATTATAGTTTGATGAATGTGCTTGTATTGATTTGAACGGGCAGAACGGGTTACAAAAATCTTAAAAAAGTTTTCTATTAGATGATTCAATGATGCTAAGCAAAAGGTGAAGATAAAAAGCAGACTATTTCCTGAGCCAAAAGCGAGCCAAATTGTGCCAAAAATGGGTCAAAAATGGGTCAAAATTTAAGACCTCCGACTCCAGAGACAATAATTAAAAGTTATAGATGAGTTGTTTGAAAGTTCGATAGAATAAGGATTTGTGAAGAGTAAGTGGTGTCAAGAGAGGGACTCGAACCCTCGACCTCCGGCTTATGAGGAAAGCTCGAAAATTGACAATATCGTATTTATGGGAATTTTAGCACTGACAAATAACGCCAATACCCACTAATTTGCTTATTTTTGGTGACACTTTAGGTGACATCTTGCTTCCATTATTAATAACTTGTGCGATATTTAATTTTGTTCATTCTCTCAATGATGGACGAAGTTTAAAAAATATATGCCTATTTTTTTACTTCGCCTGACAACATGTAAGTCTTTAGAAATTTCATCTAGCTTTAGTTCTTTATTCACTCCAATGCCAAGACTTAACAATTGTTTATCAAATGCTTCTTCGATAAGTGTGCATATAAGATTTACATGATCGGTGAGTTTCATTTAATGCCTTTTTAGTCGTTTGTATATACTTTTTTCAGTGTTGTTAAGAGCTCTACTTTATCGATCATTAATGGATCTGTGATAGATTTGAATGCTTTTGCATCGATTTTTGTTTCTACATGTTCGATAAACGCATTAAAATCTTCTTTCATCTTCCCTGTCAGTGAAATCTTTTCTTCACCTGTTAGCAATAGAGAAAGTTTAAAGATATCACGACGATGTTTTTTATACTTATCATCTTCTCTCTCTTTTAAATCTCTAAATGCAGACATCTTAAGCATAATCGTTGCTTGTATATTGGTGCATGGAGCAATTGTACTTTTCTCAACATTTTGTTTTATCATCTCAAAATATTCAGGATCAAGCATGATAGCAGAAAGCGAATACAGCCCTTCTTCTGGGTCTATTGGAATTATTCTTTGATCTGCATCCAATTCTAAATCATTTTCATTAGAGGCAAAAAGCTCTATCTCCTTTGCAAATCCTTCAATTTTTGGCTTGATAAAACGATAATAGATGTACTGGTCTCGCGCACCTTTTTGAATTTCGTATAAACCTTCTTTGATGTATTCTTTGATCTTTTGCGTGATATGAATATTTTTAGAGGTCAGGAGTACTAAATCAATGTCAAATGTTGCTTTACCATGCCCTTCGAGCTCACGATCTAAAAGCATTAAAGTAGCGAATCCTCCAATGACAACATAATCATCTTCAAAGTCTTGGAGATAATCTCTTAAATGACTTAAGCCTGCATAATCGGTTTGCTTCATAAATTTCCTTTGTATATGGCTTTGATATTTTTGAGTGCTTCTTGGGTGCGTTCATCTTCATTGTGTCTAAAATATCTTAGTAAATATAACGGGTGTATCGCTTGATTTTTGGAAAAAATTGCTGGATTTCTATCCCAAACTTCTATCATATACTGTGCATCATCCCTATCACACGCTATCTCGTCTAATTGAGTAGACTTATTAGGTAAAGGAGCAACTGCAATCGTCTTCAAAGAGTCGTCCATCAAAGATGAATAATGTGCTAGTGCAGAGTATCCACTAAAGAAAATTTCTAAATGTGGTAGCACTTTGCTGTATACCACATACTTCAATGGAGATACCGCTTCTTTTTCAAGTTTTTCATACACTTCAGCGCGTGATATAAAATACACCTTCTTACTCACACCTTCTTTTTCAATATGAAGATAACCCAAAGACGCTAGGATATCTAATCCAATGGATGTGGCTCTAAGCTCTGTTTGAATCAAACAAGCGACCTCTTTGATCATCATGCCATTTTGAATCTGTTCATCTAAATAGCCAATCAAAATAAGATCTGCATTGGGGGATAGTTTTTGATACTGCTTTGCGGGTGAAACAGAAGGTGTCTGAACTTGCGTAAATGCAAATGGCATAAAAATTTGACTATCTACAACAATAAAAGGTACTTGTTTTGACATAAGGCTTTTTTGTACCGTTGGCTTGAGTTTTTCAAATACTAAAACCACACGGCACGGACACAGTGTTTCTAGTTTTTTTACCGCATTATAATGCATTCGTACATCAAAACTGTTCTCTTTGACTTTTGCGAAGAGAACACCAAAGCCATCAATACTTGTATTGTAAAGTTCATAGGCTGACTTAATATACAGAGGTATTGCTATATGCAATTCTTTGTCTTCAATATGCCATTGTGTATGGTTTCTAATATAGTTGAATAGTTGTTCTTTTGTTTTCATAATCTTATATTAACATAAAAAATATTTAATTTACAATAAAATGTAAATTTTGTTGATTTAATGTATATAAAAGGTTAATCCACAGTAATTTTTATCTTATCATCACACTTTGACTGTCAAATGAAGTGCAGTTTTAGACACTATTCAATTCAATTCAAGACTAAAATACGATCTCCAACTTAAAAATCTTTCCATGATTCTGCACTTCATCTGATACTTGAAACCTATTGGGCAAATTATATAATCAATAATATTAGTGACCATTTTGTGTACGAAAAGATTGGAGCGTCATTTTTAGATGGTCACTTTTTTGAGCTTGTTCACGAGAAATAGACTGAAACATCAGTGAAGTTTCTTTGGTCTCTTCAGCAACATCTACCATTGTATGGGCTATTTCTACCAAACTTTCTATATGATGCATCGCTTGGCTACTCTTATGCATAGTTTTTTCTGCATTCTGAACTGCAAAAGAGAGCTTTTCATCGGACTTGCGAGCTTCAGTAATCAACGCTTGGGAATTGGATGAAATCGTAATTGCATTTTCAGAACTTTTTTGAATTTCACTACTAATCTCTAAAATTCCTGAAGTTATTGCATGCACCACAGAGCTAATCTCTTCAAGGCTTGTCTGAGTTTTTTCAGCCAACTTTCGCACTTCATCCGCAACCACAGCAAAGCCATGTCCATACTCTCCTGCACGAGCCGCTTCGATGGCGGCATTTAAAGATAAGAGATTTGTTTGCGATGCAATATCTTCAATCGCTTCTAAAACAATTTTGATCTGTTTCGCATGTGCGGTAAGGTTTGAGGTTTTGAGGGCTAGTTCTCTTTCATGTTGACTATCCTTTTGAATGTTTCCAACAGAGGTCTCAAGCTCTAAAAATAACTTATTTAAAGACACCCTCGCCTCTTGGAGGGTCAAAGAGCTGGTTTTCGAGAGAGCATAAGACTCACTGGTTTCCGTACGTATTGCCATAATAGAGCTATGTACATGCGCAATTGCTTCTATTTGTGAGGCAATCTTTCCAACAAGTGATGTAGCAATTTGGGTGAGTTCTTCTGCAGATTCTAAATTCAAAGAAGAGCTTTTTTTAACAGCATGTAGTGTCTCTTGGATTTTGGATAAGAACTCATTAATAAGAGAGGAGACCGTGCCAAGTTCATCATACTGCTTTATTTCAAGGCGCCTTGTCAAATCACGATCACCTTTGGCTACGTTATAAACCATTATGCGAAGCTTTTCAATAACACCAAAAATCTCTTTTTTAAAAAATAGTAAAAAGATTACTAAAATAAGCGCTACGGCTAAAGCCATAAAAAAAACTATACGCATTTTGGCATAGGTAATATTTTCCTTGGATGTTTGTGTTGAGATAATCAACTCACTCACACCCAATACATCACCTTCTTTGACATTTACATGGCAACGTAAACAAGATATTTCCGCTTTTAAAGGCAGTGCAATACGAATATACTCTTGATTTTTCTCGTTAAATTCTTCAAAAATCTCTGTTTGTTGTGCCAAAAGAGGCTCTAATTTTGGAGGAATCGGCTCATCCTTTGGGCTTGCAAAAAGCTCTTTAACCGATGGACTCTTATAGACTTTAAGCTGCGTCACACCAGCTATAGTGGAAGCCTCTTGAATTGTGCTAGCGATCAATTGTGGATCTCCAGAGCTCATACTTCCTTTAATTGTTTGGAAGATAGAAGATGATAGCATCGTTGAAGATGCCTTAAACTGGCTTTTTGCAAGCTTTTCATAATCATTTGATATAAAAAAAAACAAAAGAATAAATGTTCCTCCAATGGAGATAAACAATGTAAAAAGTGTTTTTGATTTTAGTGTTTTTAACATTCAATAACCTTTCATATCAATTTTCAATTACTATTAGAAGTTTTACATGTAATGGTTCCTATTTCTTGTGGTATCCCCAAATAAAACCCTTGCGCGTAATCTATACCAATGGCTTGAACTTTCTGTAAAACAGCTTTGGAATGGACATATTCAGCGACTGTCGCAATGCCCAATTTATGCGCTAAGTGGTGAATGTTTTCAACAATATCATAGTGCATCGTATTATGGTCAATATCTTTAATCAATGAACCATCTATTTTTAAACTATTGGGAGATAAAGATAAAATATGATCGAAATTGGAAAATCCTGTTCCAAAATCATCAATTGCGATCTGACACCCATACGATCTCACCATCACAATAAATTCTTCAAGTGCTTTTGTATTATCAAAGGATTGAGATTCTAAAATTTCAAAGGTAATGCGGCTTGGTCTAGTAAATGTACTTAATCGCTTTTCTAAAAAATCTTTCGTCATATATTCATTAACATCTTCAAAACTGAGGTTAATATTAAATGCTTCTTCCCGCTCTGAAAAAAAGTCCAATACTTTACTCATCATCAATCGACTAAGGTCGCAATAAAGACCTGTTTTCTGAGCTATTTCAATAAATTTGAACGGCAAGATGATTTCGTTTATATCTTTAATTCGCATCAAACATTCATACTTATCTAGCTGTAAAGTACGGGCATTAAAAATTGGCTGAACATAGGGAATAACCCCTTTCCCCTCTTTATGAAGGGATTGATGGATAGTCTTAATCGTTTTAAGAATATCTGTTTGTTCAGTAGCATTATAAATTCCACTCAGTGCATCAATATGCATATCAATCAACTTGTCCACACTTTTTAAGGCATCAATACGCTGATGTGAAATGAGCATTTCTCGTAAAAAAGAGCGTACAACATGCAACGCTGCATTGACATAATGGTTTGGTAAGGCAATACGTACATGTGTTTGACTGATTCGATGGAGCATCTCAAAGTAAGCTTCATCGTAAATGCCATTAAACAACCTCAAAAACCATGCTCTAATTTTTCTACGATGACGTTGGATAATGGTGTCATTCGATAAGAAATGAGAAGCATGCTCAAATGTAAAAATACGTTTATAAAAGAGGATCAAAAAATCATCAACGTTAGTACGAGCTAAAGGAGAAAGCTCTTTTAGAATACGTACGTCATTCTCATTAAAAGCATAATTATGCAATAACAATTGGAAATTATACATAGCTTTCCTCTTTGTAATAATATTTTTAAGTTAGACTATATAGGCATAAATGGATCATAAAACAAGACTATTACTTAACCATATATCTTTTTTTATATTCCAGTTGGCATCAAATTTTCTCGCTTAATATAAGCCATGAGTCCAGCGGAACTCACATTCACTTTACCTTCTCTATTAATTTCTTTTGCAATAAAAGGCACACTACTTTTATAACTTAACATTTCAATAATTTGATCTTTATAGACATCAAAGACACTTGCTCTTTTCTTCCTTGGCTTGGAGGGTTGTATGCAACTAGCCATTATTCACTCCCTTTAGTAAGGTTTCATATTACCTTCATATATTTTGTAATATCAAGTTTACAAATCACCTTATAATCTTCAAAAATACATATCTCTTTCTGCGCTACTTTTGATCATAAAATCACTTATACGAAAAATTTTCACGAAGAGATAAGAGCATCAAAGACGACCACTCTTAGTAGGATATGAATTAATTAAGACATGTGAAAATTGTTGATCAGAGATATTGGTTATAATTTTTTGTTTTTGAAGTAATCCTTCAATAATCTTTCCAAAAAGTATTGGATAGTGCACTATTCTTTCTTTAAAATAATCAAATTGAATGACTAAAATTTGCCCAGCTGAAAGAAATTTGACAGTTTCAGGATAACAAATATTGGCAAAATTAGCATGTGCCCCTATAAATTCACCAACGGAACAGTGCATCATTTGTTGTGTTTTGTTCAATATTTTCAACTGTCCAGAAATAAAGATATAAAGGTTAAAGGGCACATCACCTTGTTGATAAAGCACTTCATTCGTGGTATAGTGTTTTATAAAGGCATATTGATTCATATTATCGCAGAATACGCTTTTAAGATTTAAAAAGTATGGACTAGCTTTAGTAGACATGTAAGCATCCCTTAAACAAGTAAAAACGCCACCTAAGTAGATACCCTAGAAGGTGGCGTTACATGTAATAAAAAGTTCTAGTGAACCTCTCTCCAGATTTTGACTTTCCAAAGATAAGCGAGTAAGGTAAAGAGCGCCATATAACCAATGAGTTTATACCCAAGATCGTCTCTTTCAGCTTTTTTGCTGTCACCCACTTTTTCCATATACGTGATCACTTGGTTTTGAGCTTTTTCACTCAACCCAACGCGAGGCATAGAAGTACCTGCTAGTTGTTTTTGTGGATTGTTAATGAATGTTGTAAGATACTCAGCACCTTTAGAGCGAATCATCATCGAAAGATCAGGAGGAATGGTTCCCATATACGCTTTTAACGCATCTTTATCTGTAGTACTCATGATTTTGTCATACTTCATATCATGGCATCGTTGGCATGCATCAGCAAAGACTTTTTTATCATCCATTGGAGCGACAGGAGCGATACTTTGAAGATACGCAACAATATCTGCGACTTCTTGATCTAAGTCTCCACCCAGACCAAAGAATTGGATCATTGGATGAGGACGTGTCTCATTGAACTTATGTTCAACGTTAAGTGCCTTCGTTGGGTTTTTAATCAGTGCCACAAGGAAGTTTTTATCGTATAGAGCACCTGCTGTGCTAAGATCTGGAGGAACGACACCAAATGTTGCAGAAGCACTTGCGTTATCCATAGGAGCGGGCATTCCTTGAGAAGCAATACCATGACACCCCGTACATCCTGCACTTAAAAAGGTTTCAGCACCTTTGGTGGCATCACCTTTTTTATCAGAGGCACCGAGATCTTTAAAGGCAAAATCTGCAGGAGCAACATGAGGGTGCATTTGGGAATGAGCAAAAGGTTCTACGCCCCAATACACAACGGCTGTAAAGAAGATTACAACGGCTAATATTTTTAACTCTCTCATTTGCAACCTCCATTAGTACATTTACA
>Ga0183100_1000466_pt1 | contig 32676 bp, 26 predicted proteins | sample Biomet2_FD_127789 | JGI IMG/M metagenome (GOLD analysis project Ga0183100, IMG submission 127789) | Microbial communities from bioreactor (seeded with anoxic lake sediment) at LBNL, California, USA - Biofuel metagenome 2 | ecosystem: Engineered > Bioreactor > Anaerobic > Unclassified ... | reverse complement strand
TTTTTGAGTTTCTTTTTCAACTTTCTATCAGCATCCGGCATAAAATATATCCAAAATTCCTGCATATGCTTTAATATTTGCATTTCTCCAGAAAGTTTTCTCACGTATGCGTCATAAATCTTTTCATAGAAATCCAAATATTTCATTTTTCGCTTGACGCAGTTCCATTCTGGATGGAGCAAGTCTGGATGAGCTAACAAGCCTCGCCCAATCATTACCGCTGACAACGCAGGAAATTCATTTCGCAACTCTTTGATATTCTCAATAGATAAGATATTTCCATTGTAAACAACAGGATGTTTGCACCCAGATAAAAATTCAGCAAAAACTTTTTTGTCAGGTTCTCCGTCGTATGCTTCACCTGAGGTTCGCGCATGAAGCGTAACATGACACAAATTCACCTTATTTATTAATGGCAAAAGCGAGCCTATATCTGTACAGGATTCCAGTCCGCTTCTCATTTTTAAAGAAAATACCACATCAGAATATTTCTCTGTAACCGACAACACATCAGCCACTTTCTCCGGATATGGCAATAGACCTGCCCCACGGCCTCCATGAACTACCTTTGCAAATGGACATCCCATATTAATGTCCACACGTCGACAACCTGTTTCATAAATTTGTTTCACAAGAATTACTGCTTCATCAGCATTTTTAGGCAAGATTTGAACTACAGTCTTCGCCTCTTCCTGTAATAAATTCAATTCTCGTATGTCGCTTTTTTTGATCGTACCATTTTCCAGACGAATAAAAGGAGTATAATATTCCTTTACTCCGCCAAAAACAATTTCATACGTTATTCTGAATTCATGGTCAGTTAATCCCTGCAAAGGAGCAAAGAGAACAGACGTTTCCATTTTATTTTATCTTATCCAACTCGTTTAAAGCAAAATTATAAGCCCCCAAATTAATAACTAAACTAGTATCAATTGTAGAAATAGCCACTCCCGTTTTCTTATGTTTCTGATAAGGCACATTCTCATTAGTTCCAGGAACTTGTGCTGACATCATTTCAGTCTTAATTAACTCGGCCATTTGTTCCGGATTTGTCATATCATAAACATCCATCTGCAAACGTGGAACATCTCCACCTTCAAATCGCGCCATGGACCCTTTCATTTCTTCTAACATTGCAGGAAAGAAATATTTATAAGCACCAGCTAAACCTCCACCTATTACGACGACACCATCTATTAACGTCAAAGCATAACACAAAGCATTACCCAATCCTTTCCCAAAACGCACAAAAGTTTCACGTGCAGCAGTTTGATCCCCTATCATACATCCTTCAGCAATATCACAAATATCTTTTGGCGTCAATTCTGGGCGATTTTCGCTAGACAACTCAGCATACATACGCTTCACTGCATGAATCGAGACACTTTCTTCCGCTATCATTTCAGGATAATATTTATCACGAAACACCCAGACATCGCCCCCACAACCGTTGTCACCCAATAACAATTCTCCATTAAGAACAACACCGGCACCAAAACCAGTACCCAATGTTATACCAATCAAATTTTGATAACGTTGAGGATTTCCAGATTCTGCCAAAAGCTTATTCAACGCCGGTAGCATACCAGAAAGAGCTTCGCCATAAGCAAACAAATTTCCATCATTATTAATATATACTGGTATACAAAATTTCTCTTCCAAAAAAGCCTTCAATGGCACACCACCCCGAAATGCCGGAAGATTGGGTAAATCCCCTATTACTCCATTTACATAATCTGCAGGTCCGGGAAAAGCAAAACTAATAGCTATAGGCTTCTCATCCATACGCTCTTTCACCAAATTAAATCCTTCTTGAAGCGTTTTCAAACAAAGTTCCAAATTATTTGCTCCACTGGGGAGTCTCACCGGATCTATGATTTCTTTGTTGCCACGTATGGCAGAAAATATAAAATTCGTTCCACCTGCATCCAGCGTCATGACGACGCGCTTATCATTGCTATAATCCATGTTTTATATTCTTTATAGATTGGGTACTTGGGTTTCCCCGTTTTTAAGATTTAATTCTCTGACAAAGTTAAAACGTTTTTTTAAATTACATATCAAATGCAGTACTAAAAGCATCAGAAAATACGTTATTAACATAAACAGAAAAAAAGATGAAAGACAAACATTTTCATGTTGTAGCAGCCGTCATTGCTTACAATGGAAAAATTCTATGCATGCAGAAAGGCCCTACTCCATTTGTATATACAGCACATCATTACGAATTTCCTGGAGGCAAAGTAGAAACAGGAGAAACGGAATCGGTTGCTCTGCAAAGAGAATTGCATGAAGAAATGAGTTATGACGTACAGCCAATTCGCCATCTTCTGACAATAGAACACTCTTATCCTGACTTCAGCATCACCCTTTCCGCTTGGTTTTGCACCGCCCTTTCTGACAATTTTTGTTTTAAAGAACACAAAGCCTTTCAATGGTTAGCACCTTCGAATATTGCAAATCTGAATTGGTGCGCCGCAGACTTACCAATTGCCATTGAAATCAGCAAGAAACAAATTTAATTTTTTGTTCCACTTATCTATCAGTAAAAATGTATTAACTTTGCATTATGATGAGTTATTTTGCATCTTAATAAATACGCTTTTGTTTAATCACAAAGCTTTCAATCATTTTCTATACGCTGCAATTTCACATAGAGTCTAATGATAAACGAACCCGAACAGAGATATCTCCATATCGGAATCAAGAAATGGTTCACTGCCATAAGACCTTGGTCTTTTCCTGCGTCTGCAATGCCAGTCATCGTTATTGTTTCCTATATTTTTTGGCAGTGGTGTAATTCCGAAAAATCATTTTCAGTTAATTGGATTAATGCTATTCTTAGTTTACTCGGAGCAATTTCTTTCCAAGCAGCCGGGAATGTGATTAGTGATTACTTTGATTTCAAATACCATGTTGACCGTAAAGAATCTTTTGGCTCAAGCCGGGTGTTAATTGACAAAATGTTTACCCCTTCTTTATTACTACGATACGGACTAATGATCTTAGCATTTTCTGTATTTATTGGTTTATTTTTACTCTTACGTAGTGATATAAATCTTCTTTGGATAGGCTTCATTGGTTTTTTAGGAACTTATTTTTATTATATACTCAAATATCGTGCTTTTGGGGATCTGGTTATTTTCGTAATTTTCGGTCAACTTATTGCTTTAGGAACAGTTTACGTTATGACTCATATACTTCACTGGGAAGTATTACTTGTTTCTATGCCTATAGGCTTTTTAATTGTAAATATTTTACATGCAAACAATACTCGTGATATTTTATTTGACAAAAAAGCAGGAATTTATACTTTCGCCATATTGCTGGGCATCAAAGGTTCTAAGATACAATATGCAATATTAACAATCTCCAGTTATCTTACAATTGTAATATTAGTACTTTTCAGTTTTATTCCTCCTACTTGCCTTTCTGTATTTCTCACATGCCCTCTAGCTGTGAAAAATATTAAATGTATGTCACATGCCACTATTGAAGCTCCTGAACAAATCAAAAAGCTAGATAGCATGTCAGCACAATTAGTATTTGCATTCAGTTTGTGCATGGCAGTATCAAACGTCGTTGCTATATATATAAAATAATTTGACCTAATGAAAAAAAAAGTACTACTTCCATCATTGATTACAGCCCTACTGTGGTTTATTATGTTTTCTCCGTGGACAGCCCAATATGTTAACTTTTGGTACAGCATGAGTTGCTCAGCCCTTGTATTATGGTTTCTTAGTATTTGGTTTTCTCAAAATTTCAAACAACAATTCCAAATTAATTATAAAGATATATTTATAGGTATTGCTTCCGCAGTTCTGTTATGGATTATCTTCTTCTTTGGCGATTTCATCTCAAAGTGTTTTTTTGACTTTGCAGCCCCACAGGTTCATAGTATTTATGAGATAAAAAACAAACAGAATATTCTTTTTATTAGTTTTGCTCTAATCTTTCTTATTGGTCCTGCAGAAGAAATTTTTTGGCGCGGCTATTTACAACGCACGTTGACAGAGAAGTATGGTAAATATGTTGCCTATATTTCAACAGCACTTATATATGGACTTGTACACATTTGGTCATTCAATTTTATGCTTGTAATGGCAGCTTTAATTTGCGGTCTTTTTTGGGGACTATTGTACATGTATAGACGCAATTTAGTAACAAATATCATATCTCACGCTTTATGGGATCTAGCAATATTTATTCTATTTCCAATTAATTAAATGCATCGAAATTCTATCTTCTACAAATCCATAAACACACAATCTCTCTTAATTTATTTTGTTTCTGTAGAATTAAAAAGCTCGTTTTGCTACAGAAGCTTTACGATATCTTTTGCGATCAAAAGTTCAAATTGTTTATGATTAAACATATAGGAAGGTATGTCCACATTATGTAGAATTATCAAATTCTGTTCTCTCAGCATTTCCAACCAGACAAAAGTATCGGCATCCGCTCCATATAAATTCGAAAGAAGCGCATCAGCATCATCAAAAGTAAAAATGTGATTTAGAAAGCTAAAAGCCAACGGTTCCGTTACCATTCTACGTCGTACCTCATCTAAAGCCTTATCTAAAATTTCTTGATGATCAAACGCCAATTTCGGAAGTGTTTTTAATGAAAACCACTGAGCTTGAATAGCATCGTCATTACCAACGGCCTCTATCTCTAAATCACGACAAACACAAGAAAAAAAAGCAACCGAAACAGTCCATCCACGAGGGTCGCGTCCTAAAGCCGAAAACGTATGAAATTGATGTAATTCAAGATTCGACAAAAGCGTTTCTTCCTGCAATTCTCGCAACGCACATTGTTCTACCGTTTCACGTTCTTCTACAAAACCTCCAGGAAAAGCCCAACAACCTTTAAATGGGGAATTTTTGCGCCGAATCAACAATACTTTCAGATCATCCCGAAACAATCTTAGCAGTACACAATCCACTGTAAGTGCAGGACGTGGATATTCATAACTATACGTTTCACTTTTCATTGTTGATTTGATTTTTTAATCTATCTACCAATAGAAAAGTAATCAATGCCCATACGCTTCATATCTTCGGAAAGATATAAATTACGCCCATCAATAATGACTGGACGTTTTATAATCTTTTTCAACACATGCCAATCAGGCATTCTAAATTGCATCCACTCAGTGAGTACTATAATAGCGTCGGCGCCTTTTGCTGCATCATAAATGTCATCTGCATAATAAACTGCGGTACCTAATCTTCGTCGACATTCGTCCATAGCTTGTGGATCAAAAACACGTATTTGGCAACCTGCTTTACAAAGTAAATCAATGGTTACGAGTGAAGTCGCTTCACGCATATCATCTGTTTCAGCTTTAAAAGCAAGGCCCCAAATTGCAATGGTTTTATCTTCCAATTGTCCTTGATAATACTTATCCAATTTATTAAAAGCTATAGTTTTCTGATATTTGTTAACTTCTTCAACAGCTTGCAATACTCGCATCTGATAACCGTTTTCATGCGCCGTGTGAATAAGAGCTTTCACATCCTTAGGAAAGCAGGATCCACCATAACCACAACCGGGATAAAGAAACTTAGAACCAATTCTGGAATCCGCACCGATACCTTTGCGCACCATATTAACATCTGCACCAACCAGTTCGCATAAATTGGCAATATCATTCATAAAACTGATTCGCGTTGCCAACATGCTATTTGCAGCATATTTTATCATTTCGGCAGAATGTATATCAGTAAAAATAACACGAAAATTATTTAGAAGAAACGGATGATAAAGGCTAGAAAGTAATTCTTTCGATCGTTCGCTATCTACACCAATTACAACGCGATCAGGACTCAAAAAATCTTTTACAGCAGTACCTTCTTTCAAGAATTCAGGATTGCTAGCCACATCGAAATCTATCTGTACCCCACGTTTATGCTGTTCATCAAGAATAGTCTGGCGTACTCTTTCAGCAGTTCCAACCGGTACCGTACTTTTGGTCACAACAACCAAATAATGTTCCATGCTCTTTCCTATTTCGCGTGCAACTTCAAGTACATACGAAAGGTCTGCACTTCCATCTTCATCCGGAGGAGTTCCAACTGCTGTAAAAACCAGATCTTGGTTATTCAGACAATCTGTAAGTCGTGTGGTAAAATTCAAGCGACCAGCTTCCAAATTATTTTTGACAACAAGTTCCAGCTCGCGTTCGTAAATAGGAATAATACCTTTTTTGAGTTTTTCAATTTTATTTTTGTCTACATCAACGCAAGTAACAGAATTACCCATCTGCGAAAAACAGGCCCCCGAGACCAACCCAACATACCCAGTTCCGACAATCGCTATATTCATACTTAAATTTACGGTCAATATATTTTTAAAACAGAAAAGCCACCCGACTTACGTCCAGTGACCTTAACTTTATTTTCTACTATACAGGTAGCTTGTCAGTTGGCTGCCGGAGCACTCGGTTGCTGTCCAGACGGTTGCTGTGCCTGTTGCCCTGGTTGTGCATTTGGGGTTGTAGAACCAGGCATAGTAGCAGCATTATTTGAACTCGGCATGCTGGGCAACGAAGTAGCTGAATTCGGCTTCATCAAAACAGATGAATCTGTACTAACAGAAGGTACGAGGTAAGCACACACCACGCTCAAAACAACCATGACAATAGCCAAAGCCCACGTAGTTTTTTCAACAACATCCGTCGTTTTACGTACACCCATAATCTGGTTGGAAGAAGAAAATCCTGAAGCCAAACCTCCGCCCTTTGATTCTTGGATCAAAACGATGAGCGCCATGAGGATGGACGCAATAACAATTAAAATAATTAATACGCTATACATTGTCTATTTTTTATTTATCGATATAAGTTTCTCTAAAAATCTAATTTGGTCTGCAAAGTAACCATTTTTTTTTGAATTATTCAAATTTAAAGCCTTTATTATTTCTAAGGCACGTTCATATTTATGTTGTTTGATATAAATTTGAGCTAAAGTTTCTGTAAAGAACTCTTCTCTTGCAGGTTCATTTTCTTCGGGAGTTTCCAATTCACTATCCGATTTTTCTTTCAAAACAATTCGATTTGACTTGCGCAAATCTTTTGAAGATAACATATCGAGCTCATCTTCACCATCTAAATAGGGCATTCCATTTTCTTCCTCTTCCATTTGTATTAGGTAGGAAGCATAGTCCTGCGCTGCATCCGAAGGAGAAATTTTGCGATTAAACTTTTCTATGGGTTTATCATCCAAATAATTATCTATCAACAAAAGAGTACGATCTAGATCTCCTTCTTTTTTTTCATCTTCAAAAATCTGAGGCTCAATTTCATATTTCACTCCTTCAATTAAATTGAATAGGACACTTCTGTCAGCTAATAATAAAGAAGAGTGTCGTAACTCTTCATTAAATTGAGGAGACTGGATTTTATATAAATTTTCGAGTAAAAGTAAACGTATGGTTTGATAATACGGATAACGCAATTGCATTCTAAGTAGAATATCCACAGTATTACTATTGAGCAATTCCGGATTCTTAATTAAATCTATTGTCTTTATTTCGGACGTTTCCATTTTACTGATAACTATTTCGATTTCTACCAATTTGCCACCGTAGCATTAAAAATCTGTTCAGTAATGTCTTTGATCATTTGATTAACAAGTTCTTCCTGAACAGACATGAGCTGCTTCGAAGAATCATACTCCGTAGTTGCCGTAAATTTACGTTCAAAATCGTCTGAGTGTTTTTTATTGTTGACAAACCTCACATTGATTGTAAGTTTCAATTGCACTTGAGCAGAATAACCACTAGCAGAAACAGATTTATTGTATTGACTATAATCCACAATCTCCCCTGAAAGCTGCAAATCGCCATTACGCTTAACTTGTTTCAACTTTGTTTGTCGGCTATAAATATCCTGCAATTCATTATTAAACATAGCATGCATGGGAGCCCATACATAAGCAGAACGAATGGGAAAATCTGAGAATTGAATGCTTTTGACAACATCATAATTAATAGATGCTCCATTAAATTTGTACGATACCATACAAGATGCCACCAACAAAACAAGTGAAAGCTGTAAAATCAGAAAAGCTGTTGTTCTTCTTACCTTAATCCAATCCATATTCTTTTATTTTACGATAAAGCGTGCGCTCAGAAATACCTAGTTCCACAGCTGCTTCTTTTCTGACTCCATGATGACGTTCCAACGCTTTACTAATAGCTTCTTTCTCCAAATCATTGATAGACAGAGATTCATTCACATCTTTCACATCTTCCACATATTCATCGCGCATAAATTCTTTAGGATATTCCACCACAGGCGATGGAAGAGCAGAGACAGCTGTTACTGGGGTATTATTCTCATTTTGCAACTTTTCATTGACCAGTCTTTTCAAATCGGTTACGTCACGACGCAAATCAAAGAGAATCTTATAAAGAATATCCCTTTCACTCTCATAACTGTGAGTAGAATCTTGATGATTTACCGCAATAATCTGTGTTGACCCCACATCTTTTGGAATATACTCATCAAGAATTTCAGGTGTGATTTCGCGCTCCTCCGATGTAATGGACATATTCTCGGTAATGTTCTTAAGTTGGCGTATATTACCTGGCCAACTATAGTTCATCAATCTTTGTTTAGCAGCTTCATTAAGGCGTATTGGCGGCATATGGTATTTTTCACTCATTTCAAGTGCAAATCGCCGAAAGAGTAACACAATATCCTCACCTCTTTCTCGTAAAGAAGGAATAGTAATTGGTATTGTATTCAATCTATAATAAAGATCTTGCCTAAATCGACCTTCACTAATTGCTTTCGGTATATTCAGATTTGTAGCAGCAATAATGCGCACATCTGTTTTCTTTACTTCGCTGGCTCCCACACGAATATATTCTCCGGTTTCCAAAACTCTCAGCAAACGTGCTTGTGTAGAAAGTGGAAGTTCACCCACTTCATCCAAAAACAACGTACCGCCATTAGCAACGCCAAAATAACCTTCTCTGGAATCTATCGCGCCCGTAAAAGCTCCTTTTTCATGACCAAAAAGTTCAGAGTCGATGGTTCCTTCTGGAATACTTCCGCAATTTACTGCAAAATATTTTTTCCCTTTTCTTGCACTATGATCATGAATCAGATGAGGAAAAATTTCCTTACCCACACCGTTTTCACCTATAATCAAAACAGATAAATCAGTCATTGCCACTTGAAGAGCTATATCAAGTGAACAATTTAATCCTTCATAATTACCTACAATGTCGTAACGCTGCTTCAGTCTTTGCAGGGCAGATTCATTCATCTCAAACTATTTTGAGCAAAGTTAATAACTTTCACTGAAATATTTGGTATGATAATTCCTATTTTTAACTCCCGTCCAGCATCTGATTAATATCAGAAGGTCATTCTAAACATTAATCTGACACCCCATTTTTTAGAACGGGGATCTTGCAAATAATTCATTCTTCTGACCATTTCCACGTGAATTACTTTAAAAATATTATGAATGCCAAAAATCAGCTCATAATAAGGTTTCTTTGGGTTCATCACTGTAGATGAGTACTCATACATACCATTGTTCATGAAATGTCCCGGGAAATAAAACAGCCTGCTGTCTGTCGGATTTTTAAAAGGATTATTTTTATCTGATAATTTTCCCCACAACGTATTCACACCAATATATTCACGCCATTTCAATTTTTTCAACAATGGAATGCGATTAAATATTTTACCATTTAAATCCCATGATGCCATTAAAGAGGCATAACGGTCGTTCAAAAATTCCATATTGTTCAACATACTGAACGTTTCATCTTCAATAATATAGGAAAGATCGGCAGCCGGCATTATCAGTAAAGGAAATGGAACGCAATTCCATTCTATGCCACCTTTAAGATGAATATCAATTTTACCTGCTGAAGGAACCCAAATACGTTGATAAATGTGTCCTTCCGTAAAATTATATTTGTAATCGCCTCCGATAAAACCACTTAAACCAATGGTATGATTTAGAGATAAAATAGGTGCATCGCGGTTAACTTCAATACGCCGCTGCTTTGTATTAATATAAGTGGCACCAGGCTGAAAATGAGCACCAAAAGTCAAAGAAGACGTATTCAGATACTTTTGGTATTTCGTTACATCTTGTGAAGGCATTCCTAATCCATCAAGAGGCTGATAAAAAAGTTTTCCACACGCTTCATTGCGCTCTCGATTAAATTCCGCTTCAAATCTTAAACCAAACATCCATTCCTTCTCATATTTCAACTTCAGCCGATTAAAATACATCATCTGATCTACCTTCGTAAACTTAAATGAAGTAAACACATTGTCTTTGTCTGTTGGTAAAAATTTATCTGAGGGTGACATCACATCTGTTTGATATGATACTATCAAGTTGTGCATAGGATACTCTCGTGGCAAATAAGCTTTTTCATTAAAAGAGTAAGTTACCTCTCCCATTCCTTTCCATCGTTGGTCATCGAATCCGTAGGCCAAATAACCTTTTCCGAACAAATGCTTATCCAGGTTAGCCGTTGTTTGTGCACTTAGCCTTAATCGCAGACCATCAATAAAGTTCTGTGAAACGATTGTGTTTACAGGTCCAATGTCTATTTTACTTGGCTTTTCGGGTTTTGTTGTTGTCTCTACAAAGTTTTCTATAAAAGCCTTTGCCATAAAAAGGAAGAATTTAAAGTTCTTCAAACTTTCCATACTTTTGACCAATCCGCCAATATCATCTTCCGATTGTGAGAGCTTAACCGGACGCTTATTGTTCCAATAAACTTCATCGCGCATCATCGCATTTGGGTCGGTCATTTGAGGTCCAGCAAACTTAAACTGACTTTTCGAAATTTCATTCAAACTATAATCAGAATAATATGTACTGCGTTGCACTTGAAATTTCGTCAAAAAGTTAGCCAACTTGATCTGCACCGTCATTTTGTCACTATGCAGAACTTGTTCTCCACTAGGTAGTGTAGTAAAATCCTGATCAATATTCAAATGCTCTATGAAATTGACATCAGAACGACGTGGAATTTCCAAACTGGCACGACGTAGGCGATATGTTCCATCGTCTATGATAAAAAGACTGCCCATAAAACCAAAATCTTGCGGATTGTTGGGCGTCAACGTCACTTCTATGCAACGATCATTATCCACCATTACTGTATCTGCAATGAAATAATGATAGAAACTAATAGCTAAATGTGTGGAAATAGGACTAATAAAAGGATATTGCAACAGCCTAACGTTTTCACTATATAGGTCCACATCTGTAAAACAATCTTGCAATAATGTATTTAGAATGTCTCCAGTATTAATCAGTTGGTTCACACCTTCTTCTCGTTGGCCTGTGACAATATCTTTTTCTGAAGTAGGGATTTTTCTGAAAATATGTTTCGACATTGTTTCCTGAACGGAAACAGGCAATATAAGTTTTCCGGTTTCCGGGCAAGTCTCTACATGATTTTTCAGAAAAGGCATATTTTTGAAATTAGCATCGCTATATACTTTTTCAGTGAACTCATTGACTGCAAAAGTCATTTTTTGATACTTATCATAACTGAAATAATCATGCAAATGTAAATCGCTTTCCTTTTTAGCAGCAATCACCTTACGCATTAATTCCACTGCCGGATTTTCTTTGCGACTGTATTTTTGTTTTTTAGCCTTGACCGTAGCAGCTTCGAGTATATTTTCAATCACTTTAAGTCGAATATCAAGTTTCTGCTTGTCTGACGTAATTTTAACCGATTGTCTACTATAGCCCAAACTGGTAAAGTCCAACACGGCACCATTTATCTTCGGAATAGAATATTTTCCATCATAATCAGTGGTTGTACCCATGGTTCTTCCTTGGTAATGAACAGTAGCATAAGCAATCGGCATACCCGTCTTTGCATCCGTCACAACACCCGTAATTCCGTTATTTTGTGCAAATCCTGACAAACAGCATACTCCTGCCAGAATTATTGATACCAGTAATTTGGAGTAATATTTCCTCATTTGCTTTTTCTTATCAAAAAGCTCCACAAACAGTCCTTAACTTAAACAAAAGGATGAAAGTGAAGCTTTATCAAGATAACTATTAATAAAAAAACATCTAGATATTTATACTGCCTATTGGACTTTTCTGTATTTTGGAGTCCGCTTATTACTTGGCAGTTACAAGTAGGGGCCGACCTTAATCGATTTCTTCGTCAGCCTCGTATCCGCCCATCTCGCGAATTGCGTTTTTGAACATTACATACTGCTGAAACAAGTCGTGAACCGGCTCTTCTCCATTGATGTAATCATGCATCGGACTCTTAAGAAAAAACGACAACCAGCGTTGAATACCCCATTTGCCTGCGCGTGCAGCCAAATCCGAACAAAGTACCAAATCCAACAATAAAGGAGCAGCAAGAATAGAATCTCTACAGAGAAAGTCCACTTTAATTTGCATACCATAATCTTCACCCATCCAGCCAAAAATGTCCAGATTGTCCCAGCCTTCCTTATTGTCATTACGGGGAGGGTAGTAATTAATACGCACTTTGTGAAAAATGTTACCATACAATTCCGGTTGATCTTCCTTACACAAAATTGTATTGATGACCCCTAATTTGCTCACTTCTTTCGTTTTGAAATTTTCCGGTGCATCGAGCACTTCACCATCACGATTCCCAAGAATATTCGTTGAGAACCATCCACTCAAACCCAAACAACGCGTACGAAGCATAGGAGCCAACACGGTTTTCATTAAAGTTTGTCCGGTTTTGAAATCCTTTCCTGCAATAGGACGTTTCATTTTTTCAGAAAGTTCCCACATCGCTGAAATATCCACACAAAGATTTGGAGCACCCATAATGAAAGGCGCATCCTCGCTTAAAGCTGCATATGCATAACACATCGAGGGCGAAACGTTTTCACGATCATTTGCCTTCATCGCAACTTCCAGATCCGCCAAATTATCATGAACTGTTTCATTATAACTAATATACTTCTCGGTAGAAGCGGCCCAGATCACAACAACACGATCAACGCCCTTTTCTTTCTTAAAGTTACGAATATCTTCACGCAACTGTTCTACTAAATCCCATCGCGTCTTTCCTTCTTTTACATTCGTACCATGCAAACGAGTCACATATTCCGGATCAAAAGCAGCCTTCATAGGCTTGATAGCCTGCAATTCATCCTTAACAGGCTCTATGTGTTTAGTTTTCAAAACTTCTGCATTGACAGCACTTTCATAAGCTGTTGCAGGGAAGATGTCCCAGCCTCCAAAGACAAGGTCTTTAACATCTGCCAGTGGAACGATTTCACCTATTTTTTTATACTGTTTCTTTTCTCCTCGACCTACACGGATTTTTGCCATTTGTGTGATACTGCCGCCGGGAAGACCCAGACCTTTGCGATACATTAATGTCCCAGTAATAAATGTTGTACTTACAGCACCTAAACCGACGCAAAGAATGCCCAGTTTTCCTCTCGCTGGAGCTACTTCAATTTTTTTCATTATAAATGTCCTTTTATGAAATTCTTCTTGTGTTTATCAAATTCTTTTATCAATCTATTTGCAAATATAATAATTTGTTTTTATCTTCAGCGCTTCTTCTTTTCTTATTCATTTAAATACTGTTAAATTTTAGTGCTAAATATTTTTTAGTTCAATTCTATTGCACAATTCGTGATAAAATGAGCTATATCTTGTTTTGACTTTTCAATTTAATCTTCGGAGATTTTTTCATCTTTTTTTGGCTATTTTTTTATGACAACAAGGGGGTTTCTAAGGTTCGCATTTGTTAAAGCGATGAGGCCATTTGTCAAAAGCAGAACAAATATATTTTTCAAGAAGTCCTATTTTGTTGAAAAATTTCAAGCACAGAAAAAGTCTCATCAAAATTTACAGGGAATCAAAAAACGCCAAGGCACATCACGTATATAATATTGCAATAAGCTCAAATGCCACAGTAGAAAATTCCAAGCTCAAAAATGCCAACCCAAATCAATTCCCAGATTAAATTTACGAGTATAATTGGAATATCCTATTGTAGCACGCATCGGTCCCAAAAGACTTTCTATACCGAAGCCAGCTTCCAACCCGAAAAGATAACGGCTAGCCAGTATGGAATAAAACTTTTGACTCAATGCTCCAACTCCACTTGACAACCAAATATAGTTTTTCTGACCAATACCTTCACGCAGACAAACGGAAACATTCAAATTGTTGCGAGGCACCAGTTCTACATTATTAATGCCCACAAAGGGCATTTGTTGCTCAAAGTAATGCCCAATGTCGCTACCTCCCAAAAAATTTGAAAGAGAATAACCGTAACGTGGCCCAAGAATATGGCGGCCACAAAGAGTAGGTATCAAGCATAAATGAGAACTTGACAATGGCACGATACATTCATACAGATAAGCTGCCGTATGAAAGGGCTCGCCTCCTTTATACTGCCAAAAATTGTCCGTATGTAAACCATAACGGGCAAAAAATCGGGTTCCACGTTGAGGGAAGGCCGCTTTATCATACGAATCATAATCAAGGCGAACCACATATTCGAAAAAGTGTTCGGAATGAAAATTCTCCATATTCTCAGGACCATGCAGAAAATCACGATAATAATTGTATGCAAAATCCCACATCACCTCATAACGAAAATTCGTTAGAAAATCATCTTGGAAACGAATTCCTGCGCGATGCAAATTATAAACCACATTGTAACTACGTACGCCCTGACTGAAAATATTAATATCATTATATTCCAAACGATAAAATGCTCCGAGGTTACGACGGCGACTGGCTTCCAAATTATAACCCAGCTCACCATACGAACGTTTACCGAGGCGAGCCGTAAAATCCACCATTTGAGGTAACGTAGCTCGCACGCGTAATTGCACATTCAACAAAAGTGAAGCAATTTCCTCATTATCCAAACGAAAACCTAAACGAGCCCCAACCTTTTTTCTGTCACTAACCAAATAAGTGAGTCGATAGCCTCCACCTATTTCCTGTAACGTATAAGTCACAAAAGTATATGAAAGCTCATCCATCATCTGGCGTTCTGTCTTTTCTATTTCGTCAAAACTCATTTCGCGCAGATCAGATATCTGACAATGACGCATAATCTGTTCTTGCTCCGTATGATTTACCCCTTCAAAAGCTACCTGACGAATAAAAAAACGTTCTTTTTGAGTATCTAATTCTCTATAAGGGCGCCGATTATAGGTACGTAGCCCTATTTTCTGATGCAGTTTTTGAATTCTAGTCAAATTGAGTCGTGCTGTTTCCTCTCCGTAACGAATCATGGAATCGATGGCATCAGGAGTAAAACTGCCTGTAGAAAACCCATGCACATCTACATGCAACACGAGGTCACATAATTTTTCATTATCATTGAGTTTTTTCCGCGTTTCAATATTAACAATGTTATTCAATATTTGAGTAACTGATTTTAAATCGGATGATTTAACTTTCTCGTTTTGAAAGCCAATACCAATAATAACGTCGGCACCCATTTTGTGAGCTACGTCGGCAGGAAAGTTATTTACCAGACCGCCATCAACCAAGACCATCGTATCCAAACGTACGGGACTAAAAACACCGGGAATTGCCATACTGGCTCGCATCGCTTGAGAAAGTACTCCACGGTGAAAAACATATTCAGAACCATCAACAACATTTGTAGCCACGCATGCAAAAGGCGTTGCCAAACTATCGAACGAAATAGTTTGATGATAACCCACAGTCAGTTTTTTAAACATTTTGTCTAGGTTTCGCCCATTCACAACACCCTGAGGTGCAGAATTTGCCCTATTCTCTCCCATTGAAATAGAATAAACATAACGAGACGCATCTTGACGTTCGGAAATAGTTTGTTCGGAACGCGGAGATTGATCGGAAAACAAGGTAGCCCAATCCTGATGGCGAACTAAACTGTCAAGTTGCTCGGGACTATATCCCAATGCATACAGTCCACCAATGATTGACCCCATACTTGTGCCGACCACCATATCTATAGGTATGCCCTGCTGTTTAAGCACTTTCAAAACCCCAATATAAGCAAAGCCCTTAGCCCCACCGCCACTTAACACGAGAGCTACTTTGGCTTGTCGGGCAGCCATAGCAGGAAGCAATGTAAGCAAAATTAAAGGTATTGTTAAAAGTATTTTTTTCATTGTTATCAGATAAGAAATAAAGTGTAATTGTTCCGATTTTCATTGAGATTTTTTTCATCTGAAAACATCCGCGAGCTCAGAGATGTCCTTAATAATAGTGTCCGCAACTATTTCATCGCGTTCGGTAGGTATCCATTCCAAACCTTTGAACCAAACTGTATGACAGCCCAAAGCAGCTGCAGGAAGTATGTCTTTTTCATATGAATCTCCCACTACACAGACTTCTTGAGGAAATAGCTGCATAGCGTCCAAACCTAGTTGAAAAATATCAGGATTGGGTTTGCGCACTTTAACAACAGCTGATTCCACTATAGTTTTAAAGTAGCCCTCTAATTTAAAATCGTGTAACACCGCGTGCATATTGCCATAAAAATTAGTAACCAACACAAGCGGAAATTTTTGACATAAAATATTCAACACGCAACGTGAAATTGAAAGTACACGTTGCACTTCTGCATAACAGAAATCAGCGATTGCAGTTTCAGCTTTTCTACATTCCACAACCGAAAGAGAAAAAACTTTCGTATTCAATAAGAACTGAAACTCCTGATGAACTTTTTTAAGCAAAAGTGTATGGAAATTGTCCCCAGGCTTTATTATTGATTCTCGTCCCAATGCTCTTTCGCCAAAAATATAAGCCTCTCGAAACTGTTTTTCAGAAACAGGCACACCGGCATTACGATACCCATCCCAAAGCACATAGGCCCAATGGCGACCGTTGGTATCTAAAGTACCGCCATAATCAAAAATAATCCCCTGTATATCTTCAAGTTTTGAGCATTTCATCCTTTTTGTTTTTATTGTTTCCAATTTTCATCAGAATAATGCCTATTGAAATCCATATCAGCTCACGCACACGCGTTATGAGACTGGTATAAACACCAAACGCACCAGAAAGAGACAAAGCACTAACCACTAAGGCAAAACCTCCTTCACGCGCGCCCAACTGCATAGGGGAAAAAAAGAAAATATTTGAGAAAAGAGATGTAAAGGCCATAATAAGAACACAATCAAAAAAATTAACATCAGGTGTGAGGATTTTCATAATAAAAAAGATTTCCACACTTGTCAGAATTCTGGCACAAAATTCAAAAAGGAACGACATATAGAAAGTCGATTTACGTCGGCTGTGCAATTCTGCTATCTGCTTGTCTATTGTTTCCAATGATTCTTTCTTTTCTATATAAAAACGCATTGCCCAATTTTTGGCAAAGGGAAGATGCTGTAAAAGTCTAAAAGTTTTCACAACCATACCATTATGATAACCTTGCATAAAGAAATAAATACAAGCCAAACAAAAAGACCCAATAAATAGAAAAAGAATACCCAATGGAAGTGTAACTGGATAAAGAGTAATAAAAAGGAAAATAGACGAAAGCCAAAAGCAGAGATGAGATAAAATATGCATCATCACATACAAAATAACGCTCGAAGTCGCACGAGAAGTTCCCAAAAACGGCGTCAATTCCATAACACGATAGGGTTCCCCTCCCATCATTCCAAATGGTGTTGCATAATTTAGAGCAAACCCAGAAATAGAAAGTTTGTAAACATACCAGAAACGCACCGGGCAAGAACCTTTCCCGTTACGAATAATATAATACCAGGAAACAGTATTGAAGAAATAAATAACGACCCAGATACCAACCACACCAAGAAACCAATAACCTGCACGCTGAATATTGGCCCAAAGCTCTCTATAATCCATATGGAATGTCAGCAGCATAATAACGATAGCTACCAAACCCAAAATAATAAAAATGTTACGATATTTTGCTTTCATTCAACTTTTCTATTCTTATTATTAATATTCACCCGCTTTTAATTTCTCATAAAAAACAGTACACATCTTTTCATGACGATGATGCATATAAATTTCTAAAATTGTAAACACCACTATTTCTGCCAGTGGATATAACCAAGGCAAATTAATCAGACAGGCTATATAAAGCGTAATCGCACGACAATTAAACGTCAAAATATTAGCATACTTCATAAGCGGCAAACTCTGTTGACGAAAATCAGAACGAAAACGCGCAGAAATTTTCCCATTACAATTTTCTCTGATATACTGCACCAGAATTTGAAAATGCGGTGTCATATGTTCCTGTTTCCTCGTATAGCGAATATAAGAAAAAAGAAAAACAAGCCACCAAAAGTTTCCCTTTTTCGGAGTTTCATCAAGTTGTTTTTGCTGTTGAGCCGAAGAATCCAGTTCACTGTCCACACCAGGCAAAAAGAAGAGATGTATGTTACGATAATAGTCCGCCAATTGACATTGACGGGTATGAAAAACGATGCCAGCAATAGCACACAAAAGAAATATCCATAAATTCCATTCAATATGAATCATTGGAATTTCTTGATGAAAAAGTCGTAAACAAATAAACAGATAAATGGTAAAAAACCATGTATCACCAGCAAATCCATCCAATATACGCCCCCAATGCGTTTTCTTTCCAGTCATGCGGGCCAATTGCCCATCACAACTATCATAAAAATTGGCCCACATCAAAAGTAATACACCAATTAAATTATGTACAAAATCCGTATAATAAAACATGATACCCCCAGTTACTCCCAAAAAGATAGAAAGTACCGTAACTACATTGGGGTGAATATCGAAATGATTAAAAAAGCGAGCCCACAAATAGCCTATAGGACGTGTAAAATGAATATCCAACCATTCTTCTGTATCCTGCGATTTAAATGTAGCTTTAAGATTATCCTTTGTCGTTTCCATTATCGGTATTGTAGTGTTTTAAAAGAAAATATGAAATAGCATTGGCTGCCTCATCAACACAGCTAGAAAAACTGGGCCAATCATTAAAATCAATGAGTTTGAAATCACCCGAAGCATTCACAATACAGTCACCACCATAAACTGGAGTATCAGATATCTCAGCTACCCTATCTGCCATTTTTTTGAGTGCTTGAACATCAAAAGAATATTGTCGAGCAGGTCCATTTATTTCTTCCAAGCCAAACTTGCTGTGTCCTTTAAATAAGGTGGGATAATACCAATAAAAAAAAGGAGTGTCAACCACACCATAAAATTTCACTACGTCACCTTTCACATGCTGACAAAACACGGCAGAAAAGATTTTCCGATTTCGAAAATCTGTCAACGCCTGTAGATATTCATTTTCATCCCTTACAAAACTTACGTCAGCTTTCTGCTGAGCACATGAATCACCTCGCTTAAGCCAGCATGGATATTTCAATGGTGGCACAATATGATTGCAACACTCAATCTTTAATATCCTGCTTTCAGGGATCGGTATTCGCGCGCGCATCATCAAATCCGTAATTACAGGACGGCTACAGTTCCGTACACCTCGTGTAGAATTGACAACAATAAAACCTTCTTGTTCTTTTTTTTCAAGGATGTTTAGTGACGAATGACTGCGCGCCATAGAAAAGTATGCATCACCTTCAATCACATTATCAATTAAACAGTGTTCAGGGAAAAGGCGAACCTCATGACCTTTAGCCTCAAGCTTGTCTCCAACCTTTTGCATAATAGTCACGTCGTTTGAATTTGGAGAATATGCCGCAGCCCGCAAAATTCCTATCCAAGTCGTCATCTTCACGATTTTAAAAATTCTTCCGCTTTTGCAATATCTCCAACATGATCCACATCCAGTATTTTACTAAATGGAAAAGCCTGCAATTCTAAGCCGTCTGCTACTAATTGGCGCTGAAAATTACGCATTCTGCTATTACCGGCAGACACACAACGGCGCAACGTATCCAAGGCTATTGGCTTCAAACAATAAATACCACCGGAAATATAAGAACAATCGCATTTTTCATCATAAAAGCCAGTAATATTAAACTTATCGTCTGTCCCCACATAGAGAGGCTTTTCATCATCCACAAAATCAGTAACAGCCATCATTCCGTCAAATGTTGTCCGACTGAATTCTCCAATAAAAGTCGAAAATTCTTTTTCGTTGAAAATTGTATCTACTGTAGTCAGACAGAAAGGAGCTTTCGACAAATACGGACTTAATTCAAAAAAACTATGCATTGAACTTGGAGTTGACTTGACAACAAGTCGCATCGGACAAGCTGCATTCTTATATTGATATTGAGTCTGCAAATTTTTTACATGACTTACGACTTCCGACATTTTGTCGTTTACAATCATAATGATCTCTGTAGCTCCCTGTTCTGTAAAAATTCGAATAAGCCTATCTATCATTGGTTCTCCATTCAATCGGACCAACGGTTTATTGACCTTCACACCTTCTTGAGACAGGCGTGAACCTTCTCCTGCCGCAATAATGGCATACCTCATTCTATTTGCTGTGAGTTGCGATGCGTATAATTGTGGTTATCTCTTTCAGGAGGTAAAATTTTTAATGGATTTGCGGAAGCCTTTTCTTGTCGCCTACGGTTTTGAAAAATATCAATAGCAGAATAAATAGCCTGGCGAAATGAATTTTCATCGGCTATACCTTTCCCTACAATGTCAAAAGCCGTTCCATGGTCTGGCGAAGTCCTTACAATCGGCAAACCGGCCGTAAAGTTCACACCATCTGACATAGAAAGAGCCTTGAAGGGTGCAAGTCCTTGATCATGATACATGGCCAAGATTCCATCAAAATGCGTATATAGTCCAGCTCCAAAAAAGCCATCTGCCGAATATGGACCAAAACACTGCACATCTTTTTCTCTCATTGACTGGATAGCTGGAACGATAATCTCTTTTTCCTCCGATCCCAACAGACCATTATCACCAGAATGCGGATTCAACGAAAGAACAGCAATTCGAGGAATTGAAATTGTAAAATCGGTACGCAAACAACGATTAAAAATATCTATTTTGCGTTCTATCTTTTCTTGAGTAATAGCAGAAGGTATATCTTTTAATGGTAAATGAGTTGTGACAAGCGCCACACGCATCATACTGTTCATCAAAATCATTAAAGCCTCCTGACCTTCACCTGCCACATGCTCCAAATAATCTGTGTGACCAATAAAATGGAAATCATCACTATAGATATTGTGTTTACTAATAGGACAAGTCACTAACACGTCAATATCACCATGATGATAATCCTCGATAGCTTTTTCAAGTGAGAGATATGCCGCACGGCCACTTTCTTCAGTTGGCGTCCCCATTTCCATCTTCACCTCGTTTTCAAAGCAACTGATCATATTTAGGCGTCCACAAACTGCATCTTTAGCACTATTTACAACCGTATATTCTGTTGCTAAATTAAGAACTTTACGATGGAAATTGGCCACTTTTATAGAACCATATAAAACGGGAATGCATAGATTACAGAGAGCCTGATCTGCAAATGCTTTCAATATGAGTTCATACCCTATCCCGTTAATGTCGCCATGAGTGATGCCCACTCGTATTTTTTCGTCTTCCATATTATAACATCTTAAATTATTAGCGATATTATCCGCAATGTTTATTTTCCAAATTGCCGTAAATATACAATATTTTTATAACATTGCAACAATTCGCATATTTAAAATCAGTTTTTTTGCCCACTGTTTTCTTTTTTTTGAGTTTCTTTACGAGACGTATTCAGCAAACCACAAGCTGCCATAATGTCCTGACCTCGCGAAGCTCTTACAGTGGTATAAACACCATGATGTGTCAAATAATCCCGAAAAATACGCATTTCGTCTGAATTACAACTACGAAGTGGACTATTTGGAATAGGATGAAACGGTATTAAATTAACTCTACAATCTAATCCGCGAAGCAGGTTGACCAAACCTTGGGCGTGACGCGGGCTATCGTTAATACCCTTAAAAACAATATATTCAAATGACAAACGACGTTGATGGTTTGTCGTTCGCATTTCTCCTCTTTTCAAATCCCTACAAAAATCATATCCTTTCAATAAGTCCACGACTTGCTCAATCGGATAAGCTTTCTCGACAGGCATAAACTCGGCACGTAATTCCGAAAAAGGAAAATGTAAACTAATGGCCACATTACAATCACTCTGGTTTAAGAATTTTTTTAAGCCACCCAACAATCCGACTGTCGATACGGTAATGCGCTTAGGACTCCAGGCTAACCCATAACGGGCTGTAAGTAATTCCGTTACTCGAAGAACTGCATCGGTATTATCAAACGGTTCGCCTTGTCCCATGAATACAATATTGGTTATTTTGTCAAAGTCTGGAATGGAATATATCTGGTTCAATATATCCGCAGGAGTAAGTTGTGCCTGAAAGCCTTGTTTTCCGGTCATGCAGAATTTACACCCCATTTTACACCCAACCTGAGACGAAATGCAAAGTGTTGCACGATCTTCGTTTGGAATGTAAACCGTTTCCACGTAATCACCTCCAATGGTGCGAAACAGATATTTTACGGTCCCGTCTGTTGATGTCTGTGTTTCGGCCGGTAATGAGCGCCCCAGAGTAAAAGTAGCTGAAAGGCGTTCGCGGACAGCTTTCGACAAATTTGTCATCTCATCAATGCTGAATATTTGCTTTTGATATATCCAAGCCGCAATTTGTCCGGCAGTAAATTTTGGTAGTTCCAAATCTGCGACCATCTGCTGCAATTCTGCCAGTGTCATGCCTGATAAAGCTTTCAGTTCCATTTTTTTTATTTTTATTGTGTGCAAAGTTACAACTTTCAACTCAATCTAAGCACCTAATGAGATCTGATTCACATAACAAATGACTACGTACAACAAAAAAAATTATTCTTTAATAGATACTTTTCCTGTGGTTAAAAACAATAAACAGATACCTAACCACGTTTAAAAATGATGAATAACAATATAATCAATTCTGAAATATGAAAAACAAAATTCTACTTTCTATGGCAGTTTTACTGCTGAGCGTCTTATCCATTCATGCGGATTCGCAAAAGGATTTGACGCAATTTGTAAATCCACACATCGGTTCAGGAGGCCATGGACACGTATTTGTTGGTGCTTGCGTACCATTCTCCTCCTTGCAATTAGGTCCTAACAATATGTATCAGGGGTGGGACTGGTGTTCAGGTTATCATTACAGTGACCTGGTTATTACCGGATTCAGTCACACGCACATTTCCGGAACTGGCTGTTCTGATATGGGCGACATTATACTGATGCCATATTCAGGCAATGTCCGAACAGCCATGGCTAAGCCCGACCATGTGGATGGAACCGCTTCTTCTACCTACAGCCATGAAAATGAAACTGTTTCTCCAGGCTATTATTCAGTAAAAATGGACAATGGCGTAAACGTAGAACTTACGTCTACAGCACGAGTAGGCATGCATCACTACACTTATACCAAACCAGGAGAACATCGTATATTGATTGATTTGGAAAATGGCGTAGGCAACTCTACATTTGAATCTTACATAAAAAAACTTGATGATCATACCATTGAAGGCTATCGCTTCGTTCACGGCTGGGCTCCAACTCATAAAGTTTTCTTTTATGCCCGTTTCAATCACCCCATCAAAGAACTACTGACTTTCAACACCGATACACAAGTTGGTAATGATGAATTGAAAGACGTTGGTGTAAAGGGTGTTGCAACTTTTGACAACAACATCAATGATGTCTTGGCCAAAGTAGCCATTTCTTCTGTAAGCTGCGAAAACGCCAAAATGAATATGGACGCCGAAATGTCCGGATGGGATTTTGCTTCTGTAAGAAAAGCTGCACATGACACGTGGAACAAAGAGCTTTCAGTTTTCCAGGTACAGGGATCTAAACGTGAAACAACAATCTTCTATACAGCCTTGTTCCATGCCTTTATTTCACCGACACTTTATTGTGATGTTAATGGTGATTTCTTGGGAATTGATGGCAAAATTCATACCGGCAACAAATTTAAAAATTATACAACCTTTTCAACATGGGACACCTACCGCACACTTCATCCCATGTTTACCCTGATTCAAAAGAACCGCGTCAACGATTTCATTAACTCGTTTTTGAGTATTTATGACCAAAATGGTTATTTGCCTATTTGGCCGCTTTATTCAGGTGAGACCAATTGCATGCCTGGTTACAGTTCAGTACCCATTTTGGCAGATGCCTATCTGAAAGGCATCCGTGGTTACGACACTCAGAAAGCATTAAATTACATGATTTCTACAGCAAACAATGACCGTCTGCCAGCCATCAAGTTACTCAAGCAATATGGTTACATTCCTTGTGACAAAAATGGTGAAGCCACTTCTATCTCATTGGAATATGCAGCAGATGACCGCGGCATTGCACTTATGGCCAAACAAATGGGCAGAACAGCAGATTATAAACATTTTCTGGAACGCAGTAATGTGTATCAAAAATATTTTGATAAGCAGCTTCTGAAGGTACATCCCAAAAAATCCGATGGTTCTTGGGCCATGCCATACGATCCTTTTTATGCAGGCCATTCCAATAGTGGAGCGGACTTCACGGAAGGCAACGGTTGGGAATATACCTTTATGGTGCCACAAGACCCTGAAGGATTGATTGCTCTTCATGGAGGCGATCAAGCATTCTGCAATAATCTGGACTCACTTTTTATTGTAACTGGAAATATCGGCGCTGATGCTCCACCTGATGTTTCTGGACTCATTGGAATGTACGCTCACGGCAACGAACCAAATCACCATATACCTTATTTATATGTATATGCCGGAGCACAATGGAAAACCGCAGCAATGGTACGCCGCATTGAGAAAGAAATGTATCGTGACCAACCTGATGGCCTCAGTGGTAATGAGGACTGCGGTCAAATGTCAGCTTGGTATGTGATGTCTGCGATGGGACTTTATCAAGTAAATCCATCCAATGGAATTTATGTTTTCGGGAGCCCTTTATTTTCAAATATTACGATAAATTTATCTTCTGGCAAAAAGTTCACGGTCAGTGCCAAAAACAACAACGATAAAAATATCTATATTCAATCTGCCAAGTTAAATGGAAAATCCTATAAGAATTCTTTCATTAGTTATAGCCAGATCATGCGTGGTGGAACATTAGAATTTGTAATGGGACCACAACCCAACAAAACTTTTGGTTCCGCAAAGAATTGCCGCCCTATAAGTGCGCGATAAGATTTATTTTAATCTATAGAAACCGCTAAAGAGGATGTGTTTATTTTGACACATCCTCTTTTCTTTTCAATGTCTCGTCCTAAAATAGCGTTACAATAAAAAACGATCAGGATGTTTTGAATCAAGAGAAAATTGTACCCAGTACGACAGAAAGTTATGATGTCAATGACATGGGAGAAAGAGTCAATAGCATATTAAAACAAGAGTTTTTACTGGAAGATTATCCAGTAGATATCGAAACAATGAAATTGATTGTAACGGATGCTGTACATATTTACAACACGAAAAGATCTCATTGGTCCATCACATGAAAACGCTCGAAGAAATGCATCAGCAGAATGATTTAGAAATTATAACGTATAAAAAGTCTGAGAGCAGCAAGACTAGCCTTGCTGCTCTCAGATAAAATAAATATTTTTGTCTCATAAACCTGTAACGGTTATTTAGGACTACGCATTATTATCTATTATACTGCATTTTAAGCGTTTGGACATCACGGGAATTAGGTCCAACCATTAATTCAAATTCTCCCGGTTCCACTACATATTTCAATTCACTGTTATAAAACTTCAACATCGGTGCTCCTATCGTAAAACGGACATCTTTCGTTTCTCCTTTTGCAAGATATATTTTTTGGAAACCCTTCAACTCTTTGACAGGACGCGAGATACTCGCTGAAACATCTCGTACATAAAGTTGCACTATTTCTTTTCCATCACGATTTCCTGTATTAGTTACAGGTACCGTCAAGGTCAACGAATCCTTTTCTCCGTTAAGCTCTGATTTACTGAGTATGGTCTTTCCGTAATCAAATGTCGTGTAACTTAATCCATAGCCGAACGGATAAAGTGGCGTATTTTCTCCATCAAAATATTTTGATGTTGCCCAAAAATCTCCTGACGGGCGTCCTGTATTCAGATGATTGTAATATATGGGTATTTGCCCCACATAGCGAGGGAATGTCGTCGTGAGTTTGGCCGATGGATTTACTTTTCCAAACAGCACGTCACTCATGGCCTGACCTGCCATCGTACCTCCATGCCAGCCCTCTACAAGCGTAGAAAACTCAGCATCTTCCTCTGTCAAAACCAAAGGACGTCCTGCCAAAATCACCACCACTACAGGTTTCCCCGTTGCTTTGAGGGCTTTAAGCATCCGTTTCTGGCATTCTGGGAGAGAAGGATTCTGACGTGAAGATGCTTCTCCGGTCCATCCCGAAGGTTCTCCAACAGCAGCAATAACCACATCTGCCTGACTTGCTGCTTTTAGAGCATCTTTAAGCAAACTATCGGTAGGTATACTGTATTGCCCGTTCTTGATAGAATATTCTTCAGTGAAATTGCAACCTTGCGTATAAACAACCTGACCATTTTCTCCAACCGTTTCCTTTACAGCTTCATATACAGAACGAGAAGGATCCGTAAAACTACTATTAGCCCAAGTTCCGATCAGTTCACTACGTGAATTACCCATGGGACCAACGACAACAACTTTGCCCTGTGGTTTGAGAGGTAACACATGTTCCGTATTCTTCAAAAGTACTATACTTTCATCAGCTAATTGCTGTGCAATGCTGAGATGTGCAGGTGAAAGTATATCTTTTTGACGATTCTTGTTCTTAGTATAGGTATACGGATCTTTGAAAAGTCCAAGACGATATTTTGCTTCCAAAACCCGACGACATGCCTGATCAATGTCTGTCATAGTGACGCGTTTTTCCTGAAGAGCTTTTTTAAGCGTATTGGCATAACCGCCTCCACCCAAATCCATATCAAGACCTGCTTTCATCGCAAGCACAGAAACATCTTCATTATCACCCAATCCATGAATACTCATCTCACAAATGGAATTGGCATCAGAAACCACAAAACCTTTGAAGCCCCACTGAGAACGCAAAAGATCCGTCAGTAACCATTTATTACCCGTTGCAGGAACTCCATCGACAACATTAAAAGAAGACATTACGGAACCCACGCCGGCATCTATGGCTGCCTTGTATGGAGGTAAATAATAATTGTACATTGTAACGCGACTCATGTCAACTGTATTATAATCACGTCCACCTTCAGCACCACCATATAGGGCAAAATGCTTAACGCAGCAAAGGAGCGTGGTGTCTGCAGAAAGGTCATTCCCTTGATAACCATGCACCATTGCAGCAGCAATTTGTCCACCCAAATAAGGATCTTCTCCTGCACCTTCTGCAATGCGTCCCCAGCGACAATCGCGGGCAATGTCCACCATCGGCGACCACGTCCAATTAATACCATAAGCCGTAGCCTCATCTGCTGCAATACGTGCACTTCTCTCAATTAGTCGAAGATTCCAACTTGTAGAGCTTGCCAAAGGAATAGGAAAAATCGTATGCAAACCATGAATAACATCTAATCCCAAAAGTAAAGGAATTTTTAAACGCGATTTTTCTGCTGCTATTTTTTGTACCCGCAATGATTCATCAAAGTTATCACCAATACTTGTAGTTCCCAATAACCCTTGCCTAATAGCCTCGTCACGATTAACAGGTCTCCCATTATACCCCGGGATATCTCCACCAGAAAGAATTGTTTGTCCAATTTTTTCTTCAAGTGTCATTTTCTTCATCAACGAAGTGATGAAGTGCTCCATTTCTCTATCTTGTTTTTGTCCAAAAATAGGCAATACAAGGAAAACAATCAAGAGCGAAATAAATACGTTTTTCATTATTTTGAGTATATCTGTTTTTCCTTGCAAAGATACGGCAAATTGTCAAAAAACGCTGAAAAAAGAGTCTTTTTCAATTTACATTAAATTCCACATGTCTCAGTAAATTAGACGGTATATTTTCAATATTCTTGCAAGGTGTAAAATTATGAATATCAGAATTGCAATCTTTTCGGAGACCATGGCTACATCAGTAAGAAAATGCAGCTTAATCTTTTTAAGACGGCCGACATGAAACAAGAAGTATGTATAAGTTAATCAAAGAATATGGGAACCCCTGTTCATCGAATTATCCAAGTCAACGGAAAGGCTAGAAATCGCTTTTTTTCAGATTCATTTATCATAATTCAAAAAGCACATTGAAAGGTTATTTGCCAGAATAATCAGTAAATTAGTACATTAACGTTCTTAAAAATATCATCACAACAGCCCGATTGGCAAAATAAATATAAACTAATCTAATTCCGTCAACAGTTTGAAGTATACTTTTTCGATCATTAAACTCTCGACGAGATCTAAGATTGGGGATCTTAGACCTGTATTCTTCCAATTTATAACAGAGGTAGTTTTCACTATCTATATTCAGTATTTTAGCAGTAAAACTCAGAGCTATTACGTCTATATCTAAAAAGTAGAGTACTACACCCACACGAGACGCATGTTCCTTCTCATTGACCAATTCCTTGGAAAAATCCTGGCATATTTCAAAATTTTTTACGAGTATTGCATAGACGTCGTGCCTACGATGATTTAAAATTGAAGTTCATTCACTATTAATTTACTAAACGATAATGATCTCTGCAACTTTTTATACATTATTTTTATCTTACTAATTTCGCCAGCGGGTTATGTCCTATTCAGCTACAGAATTCAAAAGATGGGTAACATGCAGGATACAACAACTGTAAACACTCTACAGCCAAACAAAGACAAAGATATCAACCACTCCATCAGCACAACCACACACTCAATTGAAACCACTGTGTGGACATCTATTTTTTCTACCAGAACTATTCATTATCCAATGAAATCAAATACCCAAATATATCATTTCGTAGTAGAAATTGTAACTTTGTAGCCAATTAAATCATGAAGGATTTTTACAAAATAAAAAATGAGAAAAATAAGATTATTCACGTTATGCTTGTTGTGCATGTTTGCCTTCAATCTGAAAGGCCAAGAGAGTAGCAATGTGGCATATCAGGATCCAAATGTACGATTTACAGTAATTGCAGATGGCGTTTTGAGATTGGAATACGCTCCTGACGGACAGTTTGTAAACGACCGTTCTTTTATTGCTATTAAACGCCAATACCCCAAAGTTGATTACAGGGTAAGCAAAGGTAGTATAATTACCATCAAAACAAAACAGTTTACACTTAACTACAAAAAAGGGAGCGGTCCGTTTACAGATAAAAACTTAAGTATTGTTTCTTCTAAAGGAATGCTTCCTTTTAAATGGGTACCCGGGATGAAAAACAATGAAAATCTAAAAGGTACCACGAGAACTCTTGACGGCTGGAACGGAGACTACTACGTGTACGAAAAACGTAAAGGTGAATTAGAAGACGGTTTGCTCTCTCGTAATGGCTGGACACTGATAGATGATTCTAAGAGTTATCTGTTTGATAATTCTGATTTTGCCTGGATTAAAGAGCGTCCTCAAAATGGAGGACAAGATTTTTATTTCATGGGATACGGTCACAACTATAAAAAAGCATTGAAGGACTTTACCGTATTTTCGGGAAAAGTACCACTACCTCCGCGCTACGCTTTCGGTTATTGGTGGTCTCGCTATTGGGATTATTCTGACAAAGAAATTCGCGACTTACGGAACAATTTTAAGAACTACGATATCCCTATTGACGTTATTGTACTAGATATGGACTGGCACTATAGTGACGGGAAGCGTGGTACTTGGACCGGTTACAACTGGAATACCCATTTACTGCCAAGCGCACAAGGTGTCATCAACTACCTGCATCAAAGCGGAATAAAAACCACTATGAACATTCATCCTGCCGACGGCGTTTATCCTTACGATCCCGGATTTAAAGAAATGGTACAACAGCTGGGAATAGATACCACAACGACAAAAAGTATTCCGTATGAAGGTACAAACAAAAAGTTTATGGGTGCTTTTTTTGGCATCATGCTGCGGCAATATGAAAACATGGGTGTTGACTTCTGGTGGTACGACTGGCAACAATTTCTAAACGACAAAAAATACAAAGATTTAGGCAATACATGGTGGCTGAATTATTATGCCTTCCATGATATTGACCTACACCACACTGCACGCCCCATGATCTATCATCGCTGGGGAGGATTAGGTAATCACCGTTATCCGATCGGATTCTCTGGCGACAGTTACGTAACGTGGAATATGCTAGACTACCAACCCTATTTCAGCTCTACGGCCTCGAATGTTCTTTATGGATATTGGGGACACGATCTGGGAGGGCATCAAATGAGCGGAGGAACTTTCGATCCCGAATTATATGCTCGCTGGTTACAATTTGGCGTCTTCACGCCCATTTTCCGGACACACTCCTCAAAAAATGCCATTTTGCGTAAAGAGCCTTGGATGTTTACAAACGATTATAACTCCGTACTTCGAAATGCGGTACAGGAACGATATAAATTGATACCATATATTTATACCATGGCTCGTAAAACTTATGACGATGCCATTTCTATTTGCAGGCCGATGTACTATGATTATCCTGATAATCAAGAAGCTTATGACATGAAAAACGAATATATGTTTGGCGACAACCTCCTGATCAGCCCCATAACAAAGCCAATGGTACAAGGCATTTCCGAAAATAAAGTATGGTTGCCATGTGGCACCGACTGGTACGAAACTGCAACAGGAACCCTACTGAAAGGAGGTCAATCACTGACACGTAAATTTAATTTGAACGAATTCCCCCTCTATGTGAAAGCTGGCAGTGTATTACCACTGTATGAAAAAGTAGACAATGCACAAAGTAATTCCGATTCTATCACCATAACGGTTTTTCCGGGAGCAAACAAAGGTGAATTCAACTGGTATGAGGACAATGGCTTGAATAAAGAATACGCCACAGAATATGCAACTACCCTGCTTTCTCAAGAGCATAAAGGGCAAAATCTTACAGTTCGCATAGGGATCCGCAAAGGTAATTATCCAGGCATGCCCAATGAACGCAAATTTCGCATAAAAGTTGTGGCTTCTACTTATCCCAATAGCGTAACTGTAAATGGAACCCCAGCCCGATACAATTATAATGGAGAAGACTTGTCATTACTCATTGATGTGCCTCAAACTTCCTGTTCTGAAGAAAAAACAGTGGTTGTGAATTACCCTACAGATGCTCCCATTATCACGGACGGACTTTTGGGACAAATGCACCACGCTGAAATTGCTGTCAGTGATTTGAAAGACCGCATGAACGGCTTTATACCTAGCGATGAACTCGCAGATTTGGAATCCTTGGGAAGTGCTTTGACTTATTTCCCTGAACAAATGAAAGCTCGTGTTGAAAATTTTCACAACAATTACAACCAACTTGATTCCATTCTGAAAAAAAACGATGTTAACGACGAAAACTCAATTGCCTTCATGCGCCACATGATGATGTATGAAGACAAGCCCCTTATCACTTCTCCAGAACAATTTAGTTCGAATGCGCAAAGCAAAACTGATAATTCCGATTTCAAAAACTTACTAGACGGGGATATGAACACTTTGTTCCACTCATTATGGAAAGAGGATTTCTGTTCTCCACAAACATCGGGTTTGGGGTATCATAACCTGCAAGTAAAATTGAATAACCCTGTTCAGAAATTTTATTTCACCTATCGTGGCCGCTCAGATGCGAAATGGCATGACAATCCAAACGATATTGTAATTTATGCAACCAACGATGATGTTTTAGGTACCCAAACAGACAGTAAAACTTCTAACAAATGGAAACTGATTCAGGAAATCAATAGTGGATTTCCCGCAAACGTTTCAGCTCCCGTTTACACTTCTCCAAATATTGACATGGGCGCTCCTTACAAATATATACGCTTTGTGGTCAAAAACACCACAATGGTAGGTACAGACAAAGACAGAATCTTTCCTTCGCCAGAAGTAACAGGAGTTGTCTTTAACCTCAGCGAGTTTCAAATGTACCAGACTATCTCGACAAAGAAATAGTTTTTTCGGTATGAAATATACTGCCTGCTATGCAAAGCCAAAACAGGCAGTATATTTTTTGCTCTATTCTGAAATTAGCCAACTAGATTGGTTATCTATTATTAAGGTACGGGCGAGGACCTATAGGAATTTTCATTGAACTTTCCTGATGCTCCCAATCTTTCAAACAAAGATGATTCTTCGTAAAAATATATTTGTTGTATTTTTGACGAATGACCTCATTGTTTTCACAAATGCGAACATCCGAAAAACACCTTTCGGAAGAATCAATCATTCATATTCAACATCTGTTCAAAACACTGTCTTGTCCTAAAATAGGTTGACTCATAAACTGAAGAATGATGAAAGAATTATATTGCTGTCCGATAAAAATATACGCTATAGCTGTAGTTGATTTAGAGTCAATCACTTTTGGCACTTTTGTAAAAAAGGGGCTTGTCTTTTCTCCTTGTGCAAAATTGATAACGAAATGGTGAAAATGAATGATTTTATCCATTATATCGACTTAAAAGAGAAGCAATTTACCATAAAAACAGCAATTTTGCTAATACACAAAAGTTTTATCGGACAGCAATAAAAGAATTAGAAAAAGGAAAAAATGGAACA
>Ga0183100_1000465_pt1 | contig 32698 bp, 30 predicted proteins | sample Biomet2_FD_127789 | JGI IMG/M metagenome (GOLD analysis project Ga0183100, IMG submission 127789) | Microbial communities from bioreactor (seeded with anoxic lake sediment) at LBNL, California, USA - Biofuel metagenome 2 | ecosystem: Engineered > Bioreactor > Anaerobic > Unclassified ... | reverse complement strand
GGGGGCGTGGAGCCAAAAGGCCCGGCACAGCTGCGTTGTGCCGGTCTTTTTATGTTTGTTTGGTTTTCCTTCTCAGGATGTCTTTGTCAGTGCGTTATCAGCACTTTTCAAAGATGGTGGCAACGCCCATGCCGCCGCCGATGCACAAAGTGGCAAGACCCTTCTTGGTCTCGGGACGCTTCTGCATCTCGTGGAGCAGCGTGACAATGATGCGGGCGCCGGAGCAGCCGACAGGATGGCCCAGAGCCAGAGCGCCGCCGTTGACGTTGACCTTGGACATATCGAACTTCAGCTCGCGGGCCACAGCGATGGACTGGGCGGCAAACGCTTCGTTGGCTTCCACCAGGTCGATATCGTCGATGGTGAGGCCGGCCTTCTTCATGGCCTGACGGGAAGCGGGCACGGGGCCCACGCCCATGATCTTGGGATCCACGCCGCCCTGGCCCCAGCCGATCAGCTTGGCCATGGGCTTGAGACCATACTTGGCAACAGCTTCGCCGGAAGCCAGAACGATGGCGGCAGCACCGTCATTGATACCGGAGGCGTTGCCCGCGGTCACATGGCCGGCACCGACGTTCTCGGGATCATTCTTGGCAGCAGCCATGCCGAAGGTGTCAACGACCTTGTCGGCAGCGCCGTCGGCGGTGGCGGGGAAGCAGGGCTTCAGCTTGCCCAGAGACTCGGCAGTGGTACCGGCGCGGGGGAATTCGTCCACTTTGAAGTCCACCATCTGCTTTTTCACCTTGACGGGAACAGCAACGATCTCGTCTTCAAACTTGCCGGCGTTCTGAGCGGCTTCGCACTTCTGCTGAGAAGAGGCGGCAAACTCATCCACTTCCTGGCGGGTAATGCCCCAGATGTCACAGATGTTCTCCGCGGTGGAGCCCATGTGATAGTTGTTGTAAGCATCCCACAGACCATCGTTGACCATGGTGTCCACCATGGTGCTGTTGAACATACGGGCACCCCAGCGAGCGGAGGGAAGCGCATAAGGAGCAGCAGACATATTCTCCGTGCCGCCACAGACCACCACATCGGAATCACCGGCCAGGATGGAGCGAGCGCCTTCGATCACGGATTTCATACCGGAACCGCAAACCATGCCAACGGTGTAAGCCGGAACGCTCATGGGGATGCCAGCGCCCAGAGACACCTGGCGAGCCACGTTCTGGCCCAGACCAGCCGTCAGAATGCAGCCGAACATGACTTCATCCACGCTCTCCGGCTTCAGACCGGCACGGTTCAGAGCTTCCTTCACAACGATGGAGCCCAGCTTCGCGGCGGGAACGTCCTTCAGTGCGCCGCCAAAGCTGCCGATCGCGGTTCTGCAGCAATTAACTACATACAGTTCTTTCATGAATATATTCCTCCTATTGAAATTTGGGGTAAACTTTTTGATATCCTTATCGTAGTCAATTTTTTAACAATAGTCAACTACAAATTGGGGGGGATTTGATTTTCTTGAAAAATTCTCAGTTTGGACACATTCTCCGTCTGCTTTTTCGTCGTTTTGCCAAGAGAAAAAACGGGCGCCGCCGCTTTCTCAGCCGGCGGAATTGGCAGCACTGTCACTGCCGGGGAGAACGGTGGAACCGCTGCCGGTGGCGGCAATCAGATCAGAGCGCTTCTCCGTCAGAGTGGTATAGAATGTACCCACATCCAGATGGTTGTATTCCTTGGAATATGTCACGGACGAGGCGGCGCGGGCATCCTTGAGCTGCTGGGCAAAGTAGGCCTCCAAAAGGCCGGAGGGGTCCAGCGCCAGACGCATGGCCACATAGTAGCCGGCCGTGGTCTCGATGACGCCGCTGACCTCGTTTTCGCCAAGAGCGGACACGGCGGTCTCCAGTGTCTGATCCAGCGTACCGGGCGCAAACGTCAGACCGTTGGGATTCTTCTGCGCGCTGCCGTCCTCGCTGATGACGCCAGCGGTGTCAAAGGCGGCGCTGGCGTTGGGCGATGCCTTGAGCTGATCGGCAATGCTCTGGGCCTGCGCCTTCTTTTCCGCCTTCTCCTCGTCGCTCAGGCCGGTGGTGCTGAAGAAGATCTCCTTGATGGTCATGTAATTGCCCTGGGCTCCGTAGGCGTTGAGGGCGTCCACCCCGGGATAGAGCTTGCTTTCCGGGTTGCAGAACTGCTCATACACATGGGCGTAGAGGTAATAAACAGAGTTGATGTCCTTAAACGCTTTTTCCGAAACGCCCAGGAGCTTGATCTGGTTGGCATAGCCTTCCTCGCTGCCGTAATAGGCCACATACTGGCTGCGCTCGGCGTCGATGGCCGCCTTGTCCTCCGCGGTGAGGGTGATGCCGTTTTCCGCAGCCCACTGGCGGATAATGGCGTAGAGCTTCACCGTCTCCAGGGCGTCGGTCTTGGCGTAATTGCCGTAGGTCATGCCCTCGCTGATTTCCGCGTTCCAGTCGATGCCGCTGACATAGTAGGACAGATATTCGCAGTCATAGGCCAGCCAGTAGAGATATTCCTCCGCGCTGACAACTGTTCCGTTGATGGTGACGATCTGGCAGTCGGGGTGAATGCCCGCCGACGCATAGTACAGTCCGTCCTTGCGGACGCCGTGTTTCCCGGTATAGACCACAGCAGACATGATGACCGCCGTTACCAGGAGCATCGCCAGAATCCTGGGTAAAAATTGCTTCACTGTTTTCATAATATTGAACCCTTTCTTTTATATTTCAAGGCGCAAAATCACCAAAAGTTACGCTCCTGTGCATTTTCCGCTTGAATCCAACGTCTGCATGGCATCCTCGCGTTTTAAGGATTTTCCTCCGCCGCCTGTTCTTCGCTCTTAAGCCGCAGCTCCTCCACCAGAGCGCCGGCCGCTTCCAGAATGTCTTCTTTTTCCTTGAGCACTAGCGTCAGATGGGGATTGTCGCCGGCCGAAAGCATCAGGCGGGAGCGGTATTGGGGCTTCCCGCACACCGCCATCAAGGACGGCACATCCATCCGCGGCCCAAGGCTGAACACCAGGCTGCGCCCCTTCTGGGTGATATCCGTGACACCCACGGCTGCTGCCGAGGCCCGCAAAAGCGCCACGTCCAGCAGCGCCAGCACCGAGGCGGGGGGATTGCCGTACCGGTCCAGAAGCTCATCCAGCAGTTCGCCGGAATCCTCCGCCGAGCGCACCGCCGCCATCCGGCGGTACAGATCCATCCGCTGTTCCGGCGAGCGGACGTAGGTCTCCGGGATGTGGGCCGACACTGTGAGATCCGCGGAACAGTCCGTACGGATCTGCTGTTTCTTGCCCTGCTCTTCCAGCACCGCATCCTCCAGCAGCTTGAGGTACATATCGTAGCCCACGCTCATCATATACCCCGACTGCTCCGGCCCCAGCAGATTGCCCGCGCCCCGGATCTCCAGATCCCGCATGGCGATCTTGAAGCCGGAACCGAAAGCCACATACTCCCGGATGGCCGTCAGCCGTTTGTTGGCCACCTCCGTGAGGATCTTGCCGGGTCGGTAGGTGAGATAGGCATAGGAGCGGCGGGCCGAGCGCCCGATCCGTCCCCGGATCTGATGCAGCTGGGACAGACCCAACCGGTCAGCATCCTCTATTATAAGCGTATTGACATTGGGAATGTCAATACCTGTTTCAATAATTGTGGTGCAGACCAGCACCTGCACCTCGCCGGCGCCCATCTGCTGCATGACGCGGCTGAGCTCCTGCTCGCTCATTTTTCCGTGGGCCACGGCCACGCGCACCTCGTCGCCCAGCATCTGCCGCAGGTGGGAAGCGGTGGAGTCGATGTTGTCCACGCGGTTGTGCATATAGTAAACCTGACCACCCCGGCTCAGCTCCCGGCGAATGGCGTCCAGCAGCACCGGCCACTCATGCTCCAGCACATAGGTCTGCACCGGCTGGCGGTCCTGTGGCGGCTCTTCAATGGTACTCATGTCCCGGATGCCCGACAAGGCCATGTTCAGCGTCCGGGGAATGGGGGTGGCCGACAGCGTCAGCGTATCCACCTGTTTGGCATGCTCCCGCAGTTTTTCCTTATGGGTGACGCCGAAGCGCTGCTCCTCGTCCACGATGAGAAGGCCCAGATTCTTGAACTCCACATTTTTTTGCAACAGCTTGTGGGTACCGATGAGCAGATCCACCTGCCCTTTTTTGGTAGCTTCCAGAATGCCTTTCACCTGCCCCGGCGTGCGGAAACGGGAGAGCACTTCGATGCGGACGGGAAAGCTGCGGAATCGATTCATGGCTGTGCTGTAATGCTGCTGGGCCAGCACCGTGGTGGGCACCAGGATGGCGGCCTGCTTGCCGTCGAGCACACACTTCATCACCGCCCGCAGCGCCACCTCCGTCTTGCCGTAGCCCACGTCCCCGCAGAGCAGGCGGTCCATGGGAACGGGACGCTCCATGTCCGCCTTGATCTCCCGGATGGCTCGCAGCTGGTCTGATGTCTCCGTGTAATCGAAGGATTCCTCAAACTCCTGCTGCCAGGGAGAGTCGGGGGAGAAGGCAAAGCCGGAGAGCCGCTGGCGCTGGGCATAGAGCTGAATGAGCCCTTTGGCCAGATCCTTGGCCGCCGCCTTGGCTTTATAGGTGGTCTTGGCCCACTCGGTGCCGCCCAGCTTGTTAAGCCGGGTGCGTCCGCCTTCCTCGTCGCCGCTGCCGATATACTTGCTCACAAGATCCAGCTGCGTGGCGGGGACATAAAGGAAATCACTGCCGGCGTAGGCGATCTTGATATAGTCTTTTTCCACGCCGTCCACCGGCATCCGGATCATGCCCACGAACCGGCCGATGCCGTGGTGCACGTGGACCACCAGATCCCCGGGGGAGAGATCGGTATAGGATTGGAGCTTCTGGCGGTTGTCGTCGGTCTTGGGGGCGCGTTTGGGCGCGGTCTTCCCCGACACCGATTCCGTCAGTTGACCCTCCGTCAGCACCGCCAGCTTCCGCTGGGGGTATTCACTGCCGGCGGAAAGAGCGCCCAGAGAGATTTGCACCCGCCCCGGAGGCGGCAGTTCTTCGCCGGCAAAATCCAGCGAGACGGGAATCTTTTTCTCCTCCAGCAGCCGCTGTAAATTTCGGGCGCGGGTCTGATTGCCGCACAGCACCAGCACCCGGCAGCCGGTGGTCAGATACTGCACCATATCGGTGCAGGCCGTTTCCAGACTGCCGCCGTAGGAGGAGAGCTGTTTGGCCGTCACCGACAAAAGCGCCTGAGGAGGCAGCAGATACCGGGAAGTGGGGAGACTGTCCGCCAGGCACACGGGAAACTCCGCCAGCTTTTCCGCCAGCTGATGCTCTGTCAGCGCGAACACCGCCATCTCTCCCGCCAGAAGGCCGTTTTCCATGGCCGAGGCGGCGTCCTCTTTGAGCTGCCACAGATAGCCGTGGACACGCTCTGTCACCCGGACGCTTTCGCTGACAAACACCAGTGCGTCCGGGGCCAGGTAATCCAGCGCCGTCTCCAGTCCCTCGTATACCGCTGCGGCATACCGGTCCCGGCCGCCGGGCACGATGCCCTGACGCAGCTTCTCCGCGTCGTCGGCGAGCCGCTCCATCAGCGGCGTCGTGTTTTTTTTCTTTTGCAGTCGGGCGGCCGCTTCCTCTAAATGCCGGGCCGTCCGCTCCAGCCCCTCTTCGTTGTAAGCGGGCAAAATTTCCTCCGCCGGCAAAAAGCGGGCTTCATGTATATTCCGGATACGCCGCTGGGTGGCCGGATCAAAGGCGCCCATGGCGTCAATCTCATCGTCAAAAAACTCGCAGCGGACGGGAAAGCCCATCTCGGGGGAGTACACGTCCAGAATGCCACCCCTCAGCGCGAACTGGCCCACACCTTCCACCTGCTCGGTGCGGGTGTAGCCGCTGTGCACCAGCGTCTGCGTCAGCACCGCCAGATCGTGACGCTGCCCCGGCGCCAGTGTCAGCGTCAGATCCAGCAGCACCTGCCGGGGCATACTGCGCTGCATCAGGCCGTCTATAGTGGCCACCACTACGGGCGGCTTCTCCCGCGCCATGCGATACAGCGCCTCCAGCCGGCAATGCTCCCACTGCCGGGAGGCCGCTGCCACCGGGCTGAGTTCCAGCTCCCGCCCCAGCAGAAGCACCACCTCTTCGCCCGTCAGCGCCGTCAGATCCGCCGCCTGGCGCCGGGCCTCTTTTTCGTCGGCGCAGACCACCGTCAGCGGCCGCCCCGTTGCCAGACGCAGCGCCGCCGCCACCTGGCTGCGATGCACAGAGGACAGCCCTGTAATGGCCACCGGGCAGCCGCCCTGTTCCACGCGGTTAGCCGCCTCCTGTATTTCGCTGATGGTCAGCAGTTCTCTCAGCAGCCCTTCCATGCGCCGCCTCCTTTTTTCCATAATTTTCCAGTATCAAGCATAGGGCGGCGCAGCCCGCGCCAAAAGGAGGGGGCTGTGCCTGCCGAATGATTCGATTGAGCCGGCCGCGGGGGCCGAGGGTGTCAGTTGTATCGGTTCATGGCTTTGTCCACGCCCTGGGCGATAAGACATTCCACCGCCTCCGGCACACGCTCCAGCGCCGCGTCGATGGCGGCCCTGTCATCGCCCTGGGGGCGGCCCGTGACCCAGTCGGCCACATCGTAGCCCGCCTGCGCGGGGGAGCCGACGCCCACCTTGATGCGGGGGAATTTATCGCTGCCCAGATGCAGGATGATGTTCTTCAGGCCGTTGTGGCCGCCGGCGCTGCCGCCGGGACGCACCCGCAGCTTGCCGGCGGGCAGGGAAATATCGTCGGAGATCACCAGCACGCGCTCCGGCGGCACCTTGTAAAACCGGGCCGCCTCGCCCACCGCTTCGCCGGATAGGTTCATGTAGGTCTGGGGCTTCATCACCAGCACCTTTTCGCCCCCCAGCTCCGCCACGGCGGTCCAAGAGCGAAAACGCAGCTTGTTGAACTTGAGATGTTCCTTCTCCGCCAGTAGGTCGGCGGCCATAAAGCCCATATTGTGGCGGGTGCCGTCAAACCGGGTGCCATAGTTCCCCAGGCACACCAGAAGCCAGGTGACGCCGCCGGCGTTGCTTTTGCCAAACAGCAAGGTCGTTCCTCCTTTATCAAACAACGGGAAAAGCAGGGCGAAGGAGAGGCTCCTCCGCCCTTGCATTGTATTAAAAAAATGTGTCAGTTAAACAGCTTGGAGATAGAAATTTCCTGATAGATGCGCTCAATGGCCTCGGAAAACATGGGCGCCACGGACAGATACTTGATCTTCTGGGAAACGGCGGCATTCACAGCGGGAATGGTGTTGAGGAAGGCGATCTCGTGGATGACGCTGTTGTTGATACGCTCGATGGCGGGGCCGGAGAGCACCGCGTGGGACGCGCAGGCATAGACGCTGCTGGCGCCGCCCACTTCCACGATGGCCTTGGCGGCGTTGCACAAAGACCCGCCGGTATCCACCATGTCGTCGAAGAGAATGCAGTCCTTACCGGCCACGTCGCCGATGACGTTCATCACTTCGCACTGGTTGGCCTTCTGACGGCGCTTATCCACAATGGCAAGGCCCATATGCAGCTTCTGGGCGAAGGTGCGGGCACGGGACACTGAGCCAACGTCGGGGGAAACCACCACCATGTTGTCCACTCTCTCGCCAAACTTCTTGGCGTAGTAGTCCACGAAAATGGGGTTGCCCAGCAGGTTGTCCACGGGAATATCAAAGAAGCCCTGGATCTGGGAGGCGTGCAGGTCCATGGTCAGCACACGGTCGGCGCCGGCCGCGGTGAGCATATTGGCCACCAGCTTGGCGGAAATGGGATCACGGCTCTTGGCCTTGCGATCCTGACGGGCATACCCGAAATAGGGGATCACCGCCGTGACACGGCCTGCGGAGGCACGTTTGCAGGCGTCGATCATAATGAGCAGCTCCATCAGGCTGTCATTCACGGGCTTGCAGGTGGAGTTAATCAGAAATACATCGCTGCCGCGCACCGATTCATACAGTGAAACGGAAACCTCGCCGTCGGCAAAGTTCTTGACCTCAGACTCACCCAATTTGAGGCCCATCAGCTTGCAGATCTCTTCCGCCAAAGCGGGATTGGCGTTGCCGGTAAAAATTTTAATATCTTTCCCATGAGAAATCATTTTTCAACACACTCGCTTTCTATCCTTTTTCTAAAAAACTTTCTCTCATTATAAACAGCCCGCGGGCTATCATACTGGTGGTCCGCCGCGCTTTTGGCGCAAAGAAAAACCGCCCTGTGCCGCTTTTGGGTCAAACTGTCTCCCCTCTTATTTCAGAGAAAAAACACGAAGCCCTCTCGCGGCATAAGCGGCCTTCTATAAAAAAGGAAATCCCGCTGCACGGCAAGCATCACTGTTCGTCTGTCCATCGGTATCCCCTCCTTCCATCGGCTTTATACCCTTCTTGTTGCTCCTATTATAACAGGCTGTTTTAAAAAATCCAGTATTTTAAATTAAATTCTCAGAATATTTTTAAATTTGCCCAAATCGCTTTTCTTTTTTGATTTTTCTGCCAGTTTTTTCTCAAAATTCAATTTTGCCTGTCAATTTACCGAGATTTCAAATCAATCATGCTGAATTTTTCAGTATTTCTCAAATAAATATTGTCTTTCCCCGATTTTATAGTTGAATTTTCAAGTATTTTGCATTACAATAGGCAAGTCATTTTAATGGCAGCAAAAAGAGGTTACACTATGCTCAATATTGTTCTGGTGGAGCCGGAAATCCCGCAGAATTGCGGCAATATTGCCCGCACCTGCGCCGCTACCGGCAGCCGCCTGCATCTCATCCGCCCGCTGGGCTTTGACATTTCCGACCGCGCCGTGAAACGGGCGGGGCTGGACTACTGGCATCTGGTGGAGGTGTCGGTGTACGACGATCTCACCGATTTTTTCACCAAAAACCCCGATGCCGACGACTTTTGGCTGGCCACCACTAAGGCACCCCAATCTTATCAGGAGGCTTCCTTCCGAGACAGCTGCTGGCTCTTTTTCGGAAAAGAGACCGCCGGGTTGCCGGAGGATTTTCGCCTGGCGCACTATGACCGCTGCATTCGTCTGCCCATGCGCGCGGAGGCCCGCAGCCTGAACCTGTCCAATTCGGTGGCCATCATCACCTATGAAGCGCTTCGCCAGCTGGGCTTTCCCGGCCTTCTGGGTGAGGGAGAAATGAAGTCATAAAATACTTTCATAAGGAGTGCTGTATATGAACTATAACAAGAAGACCATTCTGGATGTTGACGTCAAAGGGAAAAAAGTCCTGCTGCGCTGCGACTTTAACGTACCCCAGGACAAAGAGACCGGCGCCATCACCAGCGACAAGCGCATTGTGGCCGCACTGCCCACCATCCGCTACCTACTGGACAACGGCGCGGCCGTGATCGCCTGCTCCCACCTGGGCAAGCCCAAGGGCGAGTGGAAAACCAAGCTGTCTCTGGCTCCTGTTGCCAAGCGTCTGAGCGAGCTGCTGGGCCAGGAAGTCATTTTCGCCTCCGACGTGGTGGGCGAGGACGCTCAAGCCAAGGCCAAGGCCCTCCAGGGCGGCCAGATCATGCTTCTGGAAAACCTGCGCTTCCATATTGAAGAAGAGAAAAATGACCCCGCTTTTGCCAAAAAGCTGGCCGATATGGCCGAGCTGTATGTGTCCGACGCCTTCGGCTCCGTGCATCGCGCCCACGCCTCTACCGTCGGTGTGGCGGCCTACCTGCCCGCCGTGTCCGGCCTGCTGGTGGCCAAAGAGCTGGAGATCATGGGCGGCGCTCTGGAAAATCCCAAGCGTCCCTTTGTGGCCGTGCTGGGCGGCGCCAAGGTCTCCGACAAGCTGGGCGTCATCAACAACCTGCTGGACAAGGCCGACACCATCATCATCGGCGGCGGCATGGCCTATACCTTTGCCAAGGCCCAGGGCGGCTCCATCGGCAAGAGCCTTTGTGAAGAAGATCGTCTGACCTACGCGCTGGACATGATTGCCAAGGCCAAGGAAAAGGGCGTGAAGCTGCTGCTGCCCGTGGATACCGTGGCCGCCAAGGAGTTTTCCGCCGACGCCACCCCCGTGGTGGTGGAGGCCCACGCCATTCCCGATGATATGGAGGGTCTGGACATCGGCCCTAAGACCGTGGAGCTGTTCTGCGATGCCGTGAAGGGCGCCGGCACCGTGGTGTGGAACGGGCCCATGGGTGTGTTTGAGTTCCCCGCCTTTGCCAAGGGCACCAAGGCACTGGCACAGGCGCTGGCCGACTCTGGCGCTGTGACCATCGTGGGCGGCGGCGACAGTGCGGCGGCTGTGGAGCAGATGGGCTTTGCCGGCAAGATTACCCACATCTCCACCGGCGGCGGCGCTTCTCTGGAGTTCCTGGAGGGCAAGGAGCTGCCCGGTGTGGCCTGCCTGCTGAACAAGTAAGCGCGCCAACTTTCTTTTGTTGTTCTATTTATATAAATTTCATATAGACGAGGAGTAATAGAGTATGAACCGCAGATACCGCAAAACAATTATCGCAGGCAACTGGAAGATGAACAAAACCGCGTCCGAAACCAAGAAATTCGCCGAGGAGCTCAAGGCGATTATGCCCAAGGCCAAATGGTGCGACGTGGTGGTCTGCGTCCCTTATGTCAACATTCCCACCGCCATCAAGGCTTTCAAGGATATGCGCGTTTCCGTGGGCGCGGAGAACCTGTTCTATGAAAAGGAAGGCGCCTACACCGGTGAGGTGTCCGCCGACATGCTGAAGGACTTGGGTGTGAAGTACGTTATCATCGGCCACAGCGAGCGCCGCCAGTATTTCGGCGAGACCGATTTTGCTGTGAACAAAAAGGTGCAGGCCGCTCTGGAAGCCGGTCTCCATCCCATTATCTGCGTGGGTGAGTCTCTGGAGCAGCGCGAGCTGGGCATCACCATGGAGCTGATCGCTCTGCAGGTCAAGTCCGCTCTGGCTGGCGTGCCCGCCGACAAACTGCGCAAGTGCGTCATCGCCTATGAACCCATTTGGGCCATCGGCACCGGCCGCACGGCCACCGCCGAGCAGGCCGCCGAGGTGTGCACCTTCATCCGCACCACTGTGCGTCACCTGTACGGTGCCCGCATCGCCCGTTCCATCACCATTCAGTACGGCGGCTCCATGAAGCCCTCCAACGCTTCCGAGCTGCTGGCCCAGCCCGATATCGACGGCGGCCTGATCGGCGGCGCCGCTCTCAAGCCCAACGATTTCGTGGCAATCATCAACGCAGCTAATCAGGACTGATTGATCAGAATCGAGGAATATCATGAACAAAACGCCTACGACGCTCATTATCATGGACGGCTTCGGCCTGACGGAGCAGATGGAGGGCAACGCCGTTAAAACGGCCCGCACACCGGTTTTGGACCGTCTCTTCGCCGAATATGCTCACACCACTCTGTCCGCCTCCGGGCTAGACGTTGGTCTGCCGGCCGGGCAGATGGGCAACAGCGAGGTTGGCCATACCAATATTGGCGGCGGCCGGGTGGTCTACCAGGATCTGCCACGCATCACTTGCTCCATCGAGGACGGCTCCTTTTTCCGCAACCCGGCCTACAACAAGGCCATGGACGACTGTCTGGAAAAGGGGACCAGCCTGCACCTGTTCGGCCTGCTGTCCAACGGCGGCGTTCACTCCCATAACACCCACCTGTGGGCGCTGATGCAGATGGCCAAGGACAAGGGCCTTTCCAAAGTCTATCTCCACGCCTTTTTGGATGGCCGTGACGTTTCCCCCACCTCGGGCCGGGACTTTGTGGCCGAGTGTCAGGAGAAGTGCCGGTCCATCGGGATCGGCAAGATCGCCACGCTGATGGGCCGTTACTACGCCATGGACCGCGACAAGCGCTGGGAGCGCCTGCAAATGGCTTATGACGCCATGGTTTACGGCGAAGGCATTCAGAACAGCGATCCTGTGGACGCGGTGAAAAAATCTTACGCCAACGGCGTCACTGACGAGTTTGTGGAGCCGGTGGTCTGCGACAGCGAAGGGATGATTTCCGACAACGACAGCGTCATTTTCTTCAACTTCCGTCCCGACCGGGCCAGGGAGATCACCCGTGCCTTTGTGGATCCCGCTTTCGACGGTTTCCAGCACGAGTATTTCCCTACCACCTACGTCTGCAACACCGAGTATGACGCCACCATGCCCAACGTGCTGGTGGCCTTTCCCCGCATCCGTGTGGAAAACGGTCTGGGCGAGTACCTCAGCAGCCTGGGACTGACCCAGCTGCGGATCGCCGAAACCGAAAAATACGCCCATGTCACCTTCTTCTTCAACGGCGGCGTGGAAACGCAGTATCCCGGCGAGGACCGGGTACTGGTGGCCTCCCCCAAGGTGGCAACCTACGATCTCCAGCCGGAGATGAGCGCCTTTGAGGTGTGTGACAAGTGTGTGGAGCGCATTGATTCCGGCGCCTATGACGTGATCATTCTCAACTTTGCCAACTGCGACATGGTGGGTCACACGGGTGTCTTTGACGCGGCTGTGAAGGCTGTGGAAACGGTGGACACCTGCGTGGGCCGGGTGGTGGATGCCACGCTGCGTATGGGCGGCATCGCCATGGTCACCGCTGACCACGGCAACGCCGAGCAGATGACGCAGCCCGACGGCAGCCCCATGACGGCGCACACCACCAATCTGGTGCCCTTTATCCTCTGCGGTGCGGGCACCGAGCTGCGCAGTGGGAAGCTGGCCGATATTGCGCCCACCATTCTGGACGTGATGGGCTTGCAGTGCCCGCCGGAAATGACCGGCGAAACGCTGATCGTCAAGTAACAAACGCGGGAGCTGCCCCAGGGCGGCTCCCCTTTCCTTGCGCGCGGAATACTTGCTATTCATGGCCGGAGACACTTCCGGCAGGGGAATGAAGTTCTCCCCCGGATTTTCCGAAACCGCCCCGCGGGCTGATGACTTCTACGATTTTTGTGGAACACGGGGAGGCATCATGATGCTCAACTGTCTATTTGTGGGACTGGGCGGTTTTATCGGCTCGGTGTGCCGGTATCTCATCGGTCTTCTGCCTGTGCGGGAGGGAACGGTCTTTCCGTGGAAAACGCTGGCCATCAACGTGGCGGGAGCTTTTGTCATCGGCCTGATCGCCGCACTGGCCGCCCGGAAGGACGGCATGGACCCCCGGATGGTCCTTTTCTGGCGGGTGGGGATCTGCGGAGGCTTTACCACATTTTCCACCTTTGCCTTTGAAAGCGGGGAACTGCTGCGACAGGGCAACGGCGCTTTGGCTCTTGCGTATATTTTCTCCAGTGTGTGTTTCAGCATTCTGGCGGTGTTTGCCGCCCAGACGCTGACTCGCTGAAAAAAATATGTCTTTGCTTCCTGCGGATTTTCCGCAGGAATTTTTTTCTTTTTCTGCCGGATTCTGTTTAAAAGAAAGGCCCTTTGCCCATACTAAGGACAGCAATTCTTTGAATCCGGCAGGCCGCGGGCCGGATAACCGCGGCAGTCAGAATCCGCTTCTGACCGGAAAGGCACTTATGAAACCCAATCATTCTTCTCCCTGGAAAAGCCTGTTCGGCGGCAGAGGGCTCTACATAGCCCTTGCCGTCTGTCTGCTGGCGGTGGGAGCTGTGGGCTATTTCACCGTTCTGCGTCCCGAAAGGACGCCGCCCACGCAGCAGGCCATGATCCCCGAGACCGTGGAGCAGCCGGAAGAAACCACGCCCACCGCTCCGGTGGCCGCCGCCGCGAAGCCGGAGCCTGCCACCGCCGCGCCCGCCGCGCCGGAGGTCTCCGCTCCGCAGACCACCACGCCCCACATTATCGACCCCATCAACGGGAAGACCGTGGCTGCTTTCAGCATGGACGAGCTGCTCTATGACGAGACCATGGCCGACTGGCGCACTCATAACGGCGTGGACATTTCCGCCGATGAGGGCGCGCCTGTGAAGGCGGCGGCTGACGGCATCGTGGCCTCCGTCAAGAACGACGAGCTGATGGGCGTCACCGTCACCATCAAGCACACCGACGGCTATCAGACCGTCTACGCCAATTTGCAGGAAAAGCCGCCGGTGGCGGAGGGCCAGGAGGTGGCCGCCGGTGATGTCATCGGTTATGTGGGCACCACCTCCCAGGCCGAGGCCAAGATGGCGCCCCATTTGCACTTCTCCGTGCTCAAGGACGGCGACGTCATCGACCCCTCCGATTTTCTCAACTGAATTTCTTTTTATGCACAAAAAAAGAGCTGCCCTGCGGCAGCTCTTTTTTGCGTCATTATTTACTCTTCAGCTCGCCGTTGGCGGCGGCGGTGAGATAGGCGTTGATGAATCCGTCGATGTCGCCGTCCATCACAGCCTGGATATTGCCGTTTTCAAAGCCGGTACGGGTATCCTTGGCCAGCGTATAAGGCATGAACACATAGGAACGGATCTGGCTGCCCCACTCGATCTTCATCTGTACGCCCTTGATATCGGAGATCTTCTCGGCGTGCTGCTGGGCTTTCAGCTCCGCCAGACGGGCCCGCAGCATCTTCATGCAGTTGTCGCGGTTTTGGAACTGGCTGCGCTCGGTCTGGCAGGAGACCACCACGCCGGTGGGCAGGTGAATGAGCCGAACGGCGGAAGAAGTCTTGTTGATGTGCTGGCCGCCGGCACCGGAGGAGCGAAACACCTGCATTTCGATCTCCTCGGGGCGGATCTCGATCTCGCTGTCATCAGCCATTTCGGGCATAACCTCCAGCGCCGCGAAGGAGGTCTGCCGGCGGGCGTTGGCGTCAAAGGGGGAAACGCGCACCAGACGGTGCACGCCGTTTTCACTGCGCAGATAGCCGTAGGCATTGTCGCCCTCAATCAAAATGGTGGCGCTCTTGATGCCGGCGGTGTCGCCGTCTTCATAGTCCATCACCTGATAGGTGAAGCCGTGGCGCTCGGCCCAGCGGGTATACATCCGGTAGAGCATTTCGGTCCAGTCCTGGGCCTCGGTGCCGCCGGCGCCGGCATGGAAAGTCAAAATGGCGTTGTTGGCGTCGTACTCGCCGGTGAGGAGCGCCGCCAGACGCCGGTCGCTGATCTCTTTTTCCAGCGTTTCATAAGCCGCCGTCACGTCGGACACCAGAGAATCGTCGTCCTCCTCCTGGGCCATTTCGCACAGCGTCAGCGCGTCCTGCCAGTCAGACACCAGCCGGTCATACTTTTTCACCTTGTTCTCCAGCTGCTTCATCAGCCGGGACACCTTCTGGGAATGCTGCACGTCGTTCCAAAAGCCGTCCTGCTCCGTTTCCTTTTGCAGCTGGGACAGCTCCTGCCGGGCATCGTCCACCGCCAGCGCCTTTTCCAGCGCACTGAGCGTAGGCTCCAGCCCCAGCAGCTTCTGTTTATATTCATCGTACGCAATAACTGCCATAGTAATTGTCTCCTCTGTCGGTTTTCTATCTAATCACGGTATATTATACCCAAAATCACAGGTCATGTAAAGGGAAAAGCGCACGCATTTACTGTGCCGAACGCATCTCCCGCAGCACCCGCCGCGTCAGGGGCACGGTGAGCAAAAAGGCACACACGTCGGACAGCGGCTGTGCCAGCTGAATGCCCAAGGCGCCAATGAACTGGGGCAGGATCAACACCGCCGGAATGAAAAATAGTCCCTGGCGGGCCATGGCCAGCACCGTGGCCTCCCGCACCTTGTTGATGGTCTGGGTGAGCATACTGCTCATCATATTAAAGCCACACAGGAAAAAGGTGCAGCACTGGAGGCGCAGGGCGCTTGCCCCGAAAGCGATCACGTCCGGGTCGTTGCGGAAAAAGCCCACAATCTCCGGGGCGAACAAAAATCCCGCCACCGACACCACCGCCAGAAACACGGTGGACACCTTAATACAGAACCAGTAGGCTTTTTTCACCCGGTCATAAAGAAAAGCGCCGTAGTTGAACCCGCACACCGGCTGAAAACCCTGGCCGAAGCCGATGAGCACCGCCTGGGCCAGATACATGGCCCGGCTCACCACCGACATGGCCGCCACCGCCGCGTCGCCGTACCATCCCGCCCCCCGGTTGAGGCAGATCGTGGCGATGCTGGCAAGACCCTGCCTGCAAAGGGAGGGCAGACCGCCCTTGACAATCTCCCGCAGGTAGGGGCGGCTCATGGTAACGTTTTTCACCCGGATCTTCAGATTGCCGCCCCGGGAGCAGCCCACCAAAAGCAAAACGAACGAGCAGAGTTGGCTGATGATGGTCGCCAGTGCGGCGCCGCCCACACCCATGCCGAGTACGAAGATAAAAAACGGGTCCAGTCCCACATTCAGCACGGCGCCTGCCACGATGCCCACCATGCCGTAGATGGCGCTGCCCTGAAACCGCAGCTGGTTATTGAGCACAAAGGACGCCGTCATGTACGGGGCACCGATGAGGATCAGACGCAGATAACTCCTGGCGTAGGGCAAAATGGTTTCCGTGGAGCCCAGCAGCCGTGCCAGAGGAGAGAGAAAGATCTCCCCTATCAGCGTAATCAGCAGTCCTGTCAGCAGCGACAAAAAAAAGCCCGTGGCCGCCATTTTGGCCGCGTTCTCGGTCTCCTGCTGTCCCAGCTTCCGGGAGATGTAGTTGCCGGAGCCATGGCCGAAAAAGAAGCCCGCCGCCTGGATAATGGCCATCAGAGAGAAAGCCACGCCCACCGCACCGGTGGCACTGTTGTTGATCTTTCCCACAAAAAAGGTGTCTGCCATGTTGTAACAGGCCGTGACCATCATGCTGACGATGGTGGGCACCGCCATTTCATACACCAGATGCTCCACCGGCGCCGTTGTCATCCGGACAAATTTCTGTTCCTGCTGTTCGTTCACTTCTCGTTCCTTCTTTCCGTCCGCCTTCGCAAGAGGGCTGCCGGCCATCCGCGGTCTTCTGACCCGCCGCCCAAAAAAGAACCACGCCTTATTCGGCGTGGCTCATCGTCTGGAGCAGGATACGGGAGTCGGACCCGCCTCTTCGGCTTGGGAAGCCGACGTACTACCGATGTACTAATCCTGCGTGCCGGATTATTATACCAGAAACTTTTCCGCATTGCAACTCAAAATACAGCGGTTTCGGTATGTTTTTTTACCCCGCGGCATACCTTTTACCAAAGGCTTGGGAGGGATTTTCATGAAAAAATGCAGTCTGGTACTTTGTCTGGTGCTGTTGTTTTCTTTGTTGCTGCCGGTGCGGGCGCAGGCCGCCGAGCTGCCGCTGGATTCGGAATCGGCGCTTCTGATGGAAAAAGAGACCGGACAGGTGCTTTACGCCAAAAACGAGCACGAGGCGCTGGAACCCGCCAGCGTCACCAAGGTAATGACGCTCCTGCTGGTGATGGAGGCCATCGACAACCACGTCATCTCCTATGACGACGTGGTCACCGCCAGCGCCTACGCCACCAGTATGGGCGGCAGTCAGATCTACTTGAAAGAGGGGGAGCAGATGACGGTCCACGATCTCCTCAAGGCGGTGTGCGTGGCCTCCGGCAACGACGCGGCGGTGGCCCTGGCGGAGTATGTGGCAGGCTCCGCCGACATTTTTGTGGAAAAAATGAACCAGCGGGCTCAGGAGCTTGGCATGACCGACACCCACTTTGTCAACTGCACCGGTCTGCCTGCTGACGGCCACGTCACCAGCGCCTACGACATCGCCCTGATGAGCCGGGAGCTGATCCTCCATCACCCCGACATCCGACAGTTTACCACCATCTGGATGGACTCCCTGCGAAACGGGGCATTCGGTCTGTCCAACACCAACAAGCTCATTCGCTTTTATGACGGCGCTACGGGCCTGAAGACCGGCTCCACGGACACCGCTTTGTACTGCCTCTCCGCTACGGCGGAGCGGGACGGCATGGAGCTCATCGCCGCCATCATGAAAGGCCCCACCACCAACCAGCGTTTTGAGGACGCCAAGACGCTGCTGAACTACGGCTTTTCCACCTACGCCCTTTATACCGCCCAGCCCGACGAGGCGCTGCCGCCTGTCACCGTGTCGCTGGGCCAGCGGGAAACGGTGCAGCCTGTCACCGGCGGCATCGGCAAGCTGCTGGTGCAAAAAGCGCAGCTGCCGAGTCTGACCAAGTCCGTGACGCTGAAGGACGCTGTCATGGCGCCGGTGTCCGAGGGGGATGTACTGGGCGAGATGACCGTTTCCGACGGCAGCAACGTTCTCACCACCATTCCACTGGTGGCAGGGGAAAGCGTACCTCGCATGAGCTGGAGCGAGCTGCTGACAGAGTTCTTCCGCATGGCCCTGATGGCCGCGTAAACATAAATTTTTTATCGGTTTTTCGCCGCGTTTCCCTTGTAATCCGCCCTTTAAAGATGTAACATGATATCATATGTTAGAACGTTTATACACAGGAGGCATCTCTATGATTCAAGTTCGTCTGTCCCATATGCAGCGCTTTATTCCCCTGCCCTATGAAGCGGCACTGGCCCCCCGGCTGCGGATCGCGCACAACCACCTGCAGCACGGCGATGGCGTGGGCAGTTCTTTCACCGGCTGGGTCCATCTGCCCACCGACTATGACAAGGACGAATTTGCCCGCATCCAGCGTGCCGCCGCCAAGATCCAGCGTGATTCCCAGGCGCTGGTGGTCATCGGCATCGGCGGCTCCTATCTGGGCGCCAGGGGCGTGATCGAATGCCTTTGTTCTGCCAACTATAATCTGAAAAAGAAGAGCACACCCAACATCTATTTTGTGGGCAACAACCTCTCTTCCGACTATCTCACCGAGATCATGGAGCTGGTGGGCGATCAGGACTTTTCCATCAACGTGATCTCCAAATCCGGCACTACCACCGAGCCTGCCGTGGCCTTCCGCTTCTTCCGCAAGATGCTGGAAGAGAAGTACGGCAAGGCGGAAGCCGCCCGCCGGATCTATGCCACCACCGACCGCGCCAAGGGCGCGCTGAAGACCATGTCCGATCAGGAGGGGTATGAGACCTTCGTGGTGCCAGACGATGTGGGCGGCCGGTATTCCGTGCTCACCGCCGTGGGTCTTTTACCCATCGCCGTGGCCGGTGTGGACATTGAGCAGCTGATGGCCGGCGCCGAGACCATGATGGAAATCTGCGCCAAGGACGATATGTCCGCCAACGCCGCCTGGCAGTATGCCGCCACCCGGCACCAGCTGTACCACATGGGCAAAAAGATCGAGATCCTGGCCGCGTTTGAGCCCTCCTTCCGCTTCATGGCGGAGTGGTGGAAGCAGCTCTTCGGTGAGTCCGAGGGCAAAGAGAACAAGGGCCTTTTCCCCGCCAGTGCCGATTTTACCGCCGACCTGCACTCCATGGGCCAGTACATCCAGCAGGGCGAGCGTCATCTGTTTGAAACGGTGGTGCGCTTTGGCGAATCCCTGCATCAAAACGAGGTGCCTTTCGACAAAGAGGACCGGGACGGCCTGAACTTCCTGGGCGGGAAATCCATGGACTTTATCAACACCCAGGCCATGGACGGCGTGCTTCTGGCCCACGAAGAGGGCGGCGTGCCTAATATCGTATTGCAGCTGGGGCAGCTGGGGCCCTTCACCCTGGGCGAGATGATCTATTTCTTTGAATATGCCTGCGGTCTGTCCGGCTATCTGATGGACGTGAACCCCTTCGACCAGCCCGGCGTGGAGGCGTACAAGAAGAATATGTTCGCGCTTTTGAACAAACCCGGTTACGAGGAAAAGCGGGCAGAGCTGCTGGAAAAGCTGGGCCGCTGAGTTAAAGACGGGAAACATACCGATTCCAGCAGAGATGCCCTTTGGGGCATCTCTGCTTTTTTGAACAAATTTTGAATTATTTTTTCTGCGTTGCCATTTGGGACGGGATATGATATGCTTAGTGCAACCAAATTCACCACTATTTTTTCGAAGGAGTGATTTCTTATGGTTAGACTTATCATGGGCGCAAACGGTGCCGGAAAAACCAAACGGCTCATTGAACTGATGCATACGTCCGTAGAATCCGAATCCGGCAGCGTGGTCTGCATCGAAGCCAGCGCCGATATGACCTATGACCTGAATTACAACATTCGCCTGGTGGCCGCCGGCGAATATGGCATTGATTCTTTTGCCTGCCTGAAAGGCTTTGTCAGCGGCCTGTATGCCGGCAATTATGATATCTCCCACATCTATGTGGATAACCTGTGCAAGATCGCCAGAAGCGAGGACTTTCAGCAGATTGAGACATTTCTCAACTGGCTGGACAGGTTCAGCGAGAAAAACGGCGTGAAGTTCACCATCACGATCAGCGCCGATGAGAGCACCGCCACCGAGGGCATGAAAAACTTTCTGTAAACTGCCGCGCCACATCTGAAAACAGCTTTACCGAACCGGGACACTTTTTCAAAAAGTGTCCCGGCTTTTTGGTTCCCGCCGGAGGGGATGAGGCAGCGCAAATTAACCTTTACCTTTTTCTGCGTGTTTGTTATAATAAATTGATTATCGTGGTGGCTTATTCCCGTTGAGGTATGCCATCGCGGCGTATTTTAAAGAAAGGAGCGGCGCCGTATGAAATTTCAGAAGTGGAATGTTCCCCCCGCCCGAAAAGAAGCGGTGGCCGCCCTGATGGATGACGGATACCCCTATCTGGTGGCCGCAGTCCTGGCCTCCCGCCAGGTGACCACCGGGGAAGAAGCGGCGGTTTTTCTGGAACGGGATCAATTTCTGACCCACTCGCCCTTTTTGATGAAGGACATGAACCGGGCGGTGGAGCGGATCAACACCGCGCTGGAGCGCCGGGAAAAGATCGCCGTTTTCGGCGACTACGATGTGGACGGCATCACCGCCACGTGCATTGTGGCCGACTATCTCCGCTCCCGGGGGGCTGAGTGCCTCCACTATATCCCCCGGCGGATGGAGGATGGCTACGGCCTTGGCAACGAGGCCCTGCTCTCTTTGCACCAGCAGGGCGTCTCTCTGGTGGTGACGGTGGACTGTGGCATCACCGGCGTGGAAGAGGTGGCCTACGCCGCCACGTTGGGGCTGGATCTTGTCATTACCGACCATCATGAGTGCCGGGAGGAACTGCCGGCGGCCAAAGCCGTGGTGGATCCCCACCGCCCCGACTGTACCTACCCCTTTCCCCATCTGGCGGGCTGCGGCGTGGCACTGAAGCTGGTGCTGGCGCTGGGCGGCCCGGACCGGGAGGAGGCGCTTTTTTCCCGGTACTGCACGCTGGCGGCCATCGGCACGGTGGCGGACGTGATGCCCATGTCCGGGGAAAACCGCACCATTGTGTCCAGGGGTCTTGCCACCATTGACCGTTCCGATTTTATGGGCCTCCATGCCCTTTTGAAAGAAAGCGGTCTGGCGGGAAAGCCCATTACCTCCGTGCAGATTGGCTTTGTGCTGGCGCCCCGGCTCAATGCCGCCGGGCGCATGGGAGAGGCGGATCTGGCGGCGGATCTCCTTTTGACGGACGACGCCCAGCAGGCACAGACGCTGGCCCGGGAGCTGTGCGAGCTCAACCGGGAACGGCAGAATGTGGAGCAGAGCATTTACGCCCAGGCGCTGGAGATGGCCGAGGCCCTACCGGAGGAGCAGCGCAGCGCGCTGGTGCTGGCCAGCCCCCAGTGGCATCAGGGGGTGGTGGGCATCGTGGCCTCCCGCCTCAGCGAGAAGTGCTCGTGTCCCAGCTTTATGATCCATCTCTCCGGCGGCGTGGGAAAAGGCTCCTGCCGCAGCTGGGGCGGTTTCAACCTGTTTGCGGCGCTGGAACACTGTTCCGACCTGCTTTTGGGCTTCGGCGGCCACGAACTGGCGGCCGGCTTTACCATCCGCGAGGAGAACATTCCCGCCTTTCGGGAACGGATGAACCACTGCGCCCGCACCTACTGCGGCGGGGAAGCGCCCGTTTCCTCTCTGGACATCGACGTGTGTATTGACCGTCCCGGCAGCATCACGCTCCAGGAGGTGGAGGCGCTGGATCTGCTGGAACCTTACGGCTCCGGCAACACCCGGCCCGTCTTTTGCCTGCGGGGCGCCACACTGGAGAGCTTGCAGAACGTGGGGCAAAACCGCCATTTGAAGCTGCGTCTGTCCAAGGGCAGTGCGCAGTTTGACGCCATTTTCTTTTCCGCCTGCACCCAGACCTGCGGCGTGGCCGCGGGGAACCGGGTGGATACGGTGTTTTATCTGCAAGTCAATGAATTTCGCGGCAGCCGCAGCGTGCAGCTGCAAATGATTGACCTGCGCCCCTCCCTGTGCCCCAGCGGCCGGGAGGAGGAATACCTGCATCTGGCTCAGCGCTGCATGAAGGGAGAGAAGCTGCTGCCCCGGGATGCCGTTCGGCTTTTACCCTCCCGGGAGCAGTGCGCCAGTCTGTGGCGCTCGCTGCTGCGCGCCGTGCCGGAGAACGGCCTTCAGACGTATTACCTGCCGTGCCTGCGGCAGCTGGCGGGATCGCTGCCCGGCGCCGAGCCCTTTTTGCGCGCCGCCTTCGGCCTTGAGATTTTTGCCGAACGGGGACTTTTGGACCTGACACATACGGGAGACGAGGTCTTTTTGCGTGTCAAACGGCAGTCCGCAAAGGTCTGCCTTGAAAATTCCGCTTATCTCCGGCAGCTGTACGATGTGCTGGAAATATCAAACCGAGGTGATCTGCTGTGAAGCTTCAGGAACAATATGACCGCCTGGAGGAAACCGTCCGCGGTTACAATCCCGGCGCCAACTTTGAGCAGATCCGGGCCGCTTATGAATACGCCAGAGAGGCCCACAAGGATCAAAAGCGCAAGGACGGCTCTCCCTTCGTGACCCACCCGCTGGCCGTGGCGCAGATCGTGGCCGAGGAGCTGCATCTGGACTCGGAGTCCATTGTGGCGGCGCTGCTCCACGACTGCATCGAGGACACCCCCGTTACCCATGAGGATATCGCCCGGCTTTTTTCCCCCACCATTGCGGATTTGGTGGAGGGCGTGTCCAAGCTGACCCGCGTCCACTACACCTCCAAGGCCGAAGAGCAGATGGAGAATCTCCGCAAGATGCTCATGGCCATGTCCAAGGACATCCGCGTGATCCTCATCAAGATCTCCGACCGGCTGCACAATATGCGGACCATGGAGTATCAGTCCCTGGAAAAGCAGAAGCAGAAGTCCTTTGAGACCATGGAGATCTACGCTCCCATTGCTCACCGTCTTGGTATGCAGAAGATGAAGTGGGAGCTGGAGGACCTGTCCTTAAAGTATCTGGACCCCGTGGGTTACGAGGAGATCACCGAGGCGCTGGATGAAAAGGCCGCCGAGTACGACGGGTTTATGGCCGGCATCCACGATCAGATTATTCAGCGGCTCAAGCAGACGGGCATCAACGCCAGGGTCTACGGCCGCATGAAGCACCCTTACAGCATCTATCGCAAGATGTACACCCAGAACAAGTCCCTGGACGACGTGTTTGACCTCTTTGCCTTCCGGGTGATCGTGGCCACCGTGTCCGACTGCTACAATGTGCTGGGTGTGATCCACGACCTTTACAAGCCCATTCTGGGCCGGTTCAAGGACTATATCGGGACGCCCAAGCCCAATATGTATCAAAGCCTCCACACCACGGTGATGGGGCAAAACGGCATTCCCTTCGAGGTACAGATCCGCACCCAGGAGATGCATGAAATTGCCGAATACGGTATTGCCGCCCACTGGAAGTACAAGCAGGGCATCAGCGGCGAGAGCAACGAGCAAAGCTACGAATGGGTCCGCAAGCTGCTGGAAAACCAGGAAGGCGCGGACGCCGAGGACTTTATCCACTCGCTGAAGGTGGATATGTTCGCCGACGAGGTGTTCGTCTTCACCCCCCAGGGCGACGTGAGCAACCTGCCCGCCGGCGCCACGCCCATCGACTTTGCTTACAGCATCCACTCCGCCATTGGCAATTCCATGGTGGGCGCCAAGGTCAACGGCCGTTTGGTGCAGTTTGATTACCGCCTGCAAAACGGCGACGTGGTGGAGATCCTTACCTCTAAATCGGCGCACGGCCCCAGCCGGGACTGGATGAAGATCGCCCGCAGCAGCGAGGCTCGCTCCAAGATTCGCCAGTGGTTCAAGCGGGAGAAGCGGGACGAGAACATCGTCAACGGCCGCGCCTCCTTTGAATCGGAGCTGAAGCACTGCGGCATCTCCATGAAAGAGCTTTTCAGCGAGGAAAATCTCCCCGGTATTTTGAAAAAGCTGTCCTACACCTCTTTGGATGATATGTACGCCGCCATCGGCTACGGCGGCATCACGTCCCAGAAGATTCTGGGCCGTCTGCGGGAGGATGTCCAGCGCATCAACCACCAGCATCAGGTGGAGCGTCAGGCCACGGTGCCCGTGGAGGGCGTCCCCGGCCAGACCCGTCCCGCCGTTCCCGTGCGTCCCAGGGGAGAGCAGGGCATCGTGGTGGAGGGGCTGAGCAACTGTCTGGTAAAGTTTTCCAAATGCTGCACGCCCGTGCCCGGCGACGACATCGTGGGCTTTATCACCCGGGGCTACGGCGTATCCGTTCACCGCAGCGACTGTCCCAACGCGGCGCCCGACCGGCGCCGGCCGGAGGAGGCGGGTCGCTGGATCAAGGTTAGCTGGGGCAGCAATACCAAGGAATCCTACCGCACGATTTTGTCGGTCTTTGCCAAGGACCGCATCAATCTGATTCTGGATATTTCCACCGTCCTCAGCAGCACCAAGACCCATGTGGCGGGTCTCAACGCCCGCAGCACCGCCGACGGGTTTGCCGAGATCACGGTGGAGACCGACGTCTCCGGCGCGGACCATCTGCGCATGGTGATGAAAAAGCTGGAGCAGCTCTCCGGCGTCATGCGCGTCACCCGCCCCTCCGGCTAAAAGGCGGCGGGATGATACCTTTGATGGTCCTCTATGAAAAAAAGACACACCGGCGAATACAGTCGTCGGATGGATTATCGAAGACGGAAAACCGCACATGACCAGCGCGTACATCAAGGAAGTGAAGGAACACGATGATTCAAAAGTACGACACTGCACATCTGAAAGATGGTCGTACAGGAGCTGTCGTCGAAGTCTTTGGCGATGATGAAATTTTGATCGATGTTGGCTCCCCGCCTAAAGACCGGGAGACCATCAGCGTTACGAGCGAAGAAATAGACGCAGTAATTGAGAAATAACCACCAAATACGAGAGGAGTTTTTTTATGCGAGCTGTTTTAACCCGTGTCAGGCACGCCTCCGTCACCATTGACGGCGCCCTTCACAGCCAGATTGGGGAGGGCTTCCTGATCCTGCTGGGCATTACCCACAACGATACTGAGGCGCAGGCTGTCAAACTGGCGGACAAGCTGTGCTCTTTGCGTATTTTTGAAGATGAAAATGAAAAAATGAACCGAGGGCTGGAGGATGTGGGCGGTTCTCTTCTCATCGTCTCCCAATTCACGCTCTATGGCAACTGCAAAAAGGGTCGCCGCCCGGACTTTCTGGCGGCGGCGCGGCCGGAGACGGCCATTCCGCTGTACGAAAGGTTTGTGCAGCTCTGCCGCGACAAGGGCTTTCCCGTGGAAACCGGCGTCTTTGGCGCCAATATGCAGGTGGACTCCCTCAACGACGGCCCGCTGACGTTGGTGGTGGACACCGAGCTGCTGTAAGGAGAACTGTCTATGAAGATTTTATCCCTAAGTGTGGGCCCCATTATGACAAACTGCTATGTGCTGTGTGACGAGACGGAAAAGGTCTGCTTTGTCATCGACCCAGGCGACGAAGCCGACCGGGTAGAGCAGCTGATTGCTTCCTCCGGCTGTACTCCCAAGGGTATTTTGCTGACCCACGGCCATTTTGACCACTGCACCGGCGTGGCGGGTCTTCTGCTCCACTACCCGGAGCTGCCCGTCTATATCCACCCCAAGGATGCCTCAGATGAGATGGCGGGTGCCTACTATATGCGCTTTCCCCGCCTGCCGGAGAAAAACCAGCGCTATTATCGGGAGGGGGATCAGTTGACGCTGGGCAGTCTCACGGTGACGGTGATGGAGACGCCGGGCCACTCCCAAGGCTCCGTGTGTCTTGTGGTGGAGGATGCGATCTTCTCCGGAGACACGCTGTTCCGTCTTTCCTGCGGCCGCACCGATCTGGAGGGCGGCGACTACAAGGATATGCTCCGTTCTCTGGGCCGTCTGGGCCGGCTTGTGGGGCAGTACCGCGTCTATCCGGGTCATGAGGAGTTCACCGACCTTGACACGGAGCGCGGCGGCAACCCCTATGTGCAGCAGGGGATGCAGCGTTTTTAACTGATTTTGCGAACACACGAGGGACGCTTTATGAAACTGATTTTTCACGGACACAACGAACAATACGCGGTGGAGCAGAGCCTGCTGGCCCTGTTTCCCCAGGAGCGTCCCGTCTACGCCCCGGCGGAGGCCGGGGAGAACGCGGCGGACATCACCCTTTTTTCCGGAACGACCTACGCCACTGCCGTCACGAAGCTTTCCTACGGCGGCAAGACCGCCCGCGGCGTTTCCCGGGTCAGACTATCCGGCGCACCCGACGATTACCAGCGGGAGCGGCTGCGCCAGCGCGCGGTGAAGCTCAGTTTCTTCAAAGCGGCCCGGGAGATCACCGGCGAAACGCCGGCTTGGGGCGCCCTCACCGGCATCCGCCCGGGAAAGCTGGCCGCCCGGATGCTGGAGGAGGGGAAGTCCGCCGGGGAGACCGACCGGATTCTGCGGGACACCTACTTTGTTTCCTCCGCCCGGCGCCGTCTGTGTCTGGAAACAGCCCAGGCGGGGCTCGAGGCCGCCCGGGCGCTGTCGCCGGAGGATATTTCCCTGTATATCGGCATTCCTTTCTGTCCTACCCGCTGTGCCTATTGCAGCTTTGTGTCCAACTCGGTGGAAAAGTCCTTTCATCTGGTGGAGCCGTTTCTGGAGGCGCTGTTCGCGGAGATTGCCTCCGCCGGGCGGATGGTGGCGGAGCTGGGATTGCGGGTAAAGTCCTTTTACATGGGCGGCGGCACGCCCACCACGCTGACCGCGGACCAGATGGACCGCCTTCTGACGTGTCTTGAGACCCATTTTTCCCTGGCTCACTGCCAGGAGCTGACCATTGAGGCGGGACGTCCGGACACCATTACGGCGGAAAAGCTGGCGGTTTTGCGCCGCCACAACACCACCCGCATCAGCGTCAACCCCCAGACCATGGAGGATCACGTTCTGCGGGCCATCGGCCGCCACCACACGGGGGCGGACATTGAGCATGCCATGGAACTGGTGCGTCAGGCCCATTTTCCCCATGTGAACATGGACCTCATCGCCGGACTTCCCGAGGATACGCCGGAGGGCTTTTGTCGCTCTTTGCGCAGGTGCCTTGCCATGGGGGCGGATAACATCACCATTCACACCCTGTCGCTGAAAAAAGGCAGCCGCATTATGCTAGAGGGCAGCCGTATTCCCACCGCCGAAGAGGTGGGGCAGATGCTGGACTACGCCAATCCCACGCTGCGGGCCGCGGGCTTTGCCCCCTACTATCTCTACCGGCAGAAATATATGTCCGGCAGCTTTGAAAACGTGGGCTGGTGCATATCCGGCGGCGAAGGATTGTATAATATTTACATCATGGAGGAACTCCATACCATTCTCTCCCTGGGCGCGGGTGGCTCCACCAAGATGGTGGACTCGTCGCGGGAGCGAATTGAGCGGGCGTTCAACCTGAAATATCCGCAGGAGTATATCCAGCGGCCGGAAAAGATTGCTGCCAATCAGGCGGCCTTCCGGAAATTTTATGCGGAAGCGGGAAAATAGCGCAGCGGGGCCTCCCCCTTGCCGTTTTTCGCGGGCGTCCGGAAAGGGCATGGTATGGTAAAGGGGAAAAAACAGAACTTTTTGGGCGGCGCTGTGATCCTCACCGGCGCCGTGGCCATTGTAAAGGTATTCAGCGCGCTCTACAAGATCCCCCTGGGCAACATTCTGGACCGGGAGGGTATGGCTCACTTTTATGTGGCCTACAACATCTACAACCTGCTGCTGATCCTCTCCACGGCGGGTCTGCCGCTGGCCGTTTCCCGCCTGGTGTCGGAGGCTTCGGCACTGGGGCGTGACAATCAAAAGCGCCGCATTCTGCGTGTGGGATTCGCCCTGTTTCTGGGGCTGGGCCTGCTGTTCGGCGGCGTTATGTTTTTTGCCACAAGACCCCTGACGATCCTTCTCCATGATTCTCTGGCTTACTGGTCCATCAAGGCGCTTTCTCCGGCGGTGCTGTGCGTGTGCCTGATGTCCGCCATCCGGGGCTATACCCAGGGGGAGGGCAATATGCTACCCACCGCCGCCAGCGAGATCGTGGAGGCGCTGGGAAAGCTTCTGGTGGGGTTGACCCTGGCCTGGTATCTTCTGTCCCGGGGCGCGGCCTCGGAGATCGGCTCCGCCGGAGCCATTGCCGGCGTTACGGCAGGCACCGCGGCGGGATTTCTCTCTCTTTTGTGGTATATGCTGCGACGGCGCTCCCGCCCGGTGGGACACGACCATCCGGAGCCGGCGGGTGTGATATTGCGGCGCATTCTCTCCATCGGCATCCCCATTACCGTGGGCGCGGCGGGGCTGAGCCTCATCACGCTGCTGGATCAGTCGGTGGTGATGGGATGCCTGCAAAACGCCCTGGGTCTTTCGGAGCACGATGCCGCGGCGCTGTACGGGGAGTACACCTTCGGCATGACATTGTCCAACCTGCCCCCCTCTTTTGTGTATCCGGTGGTCATCAGTCTGGTGCCCGCCATCAGCGGCGCCCTTACCCGGGGCAATCAGCTCTCCGCCGCCCGGAACACCACCACGGCGTTTCGCATCGTGGCGCTGCTGGCGCTGCCGGCGGGGGTGGGACTGTCGGTATTGGCAGGGCCTATTTTGAATCTGCTGTACCCGGCGGTGCCGGAAACGGCGGCGGCCGCGGCTTATTACCTGCAGATTCTGGGATACTCCAGCATTTTTGTCTGCATGATGGTACTGACCAATGGCATTTTGCAGGCCTACGGTAAGGAGTATGTGCCCATTTTCACGCTTTTGGCCGGCGGCGTCATGAAGGTGGCGGTAAACTATCTGACAGTGGGCAACCCCGCCATCGGCATCAAGGGTGCTCCTGTGGGCACGCTGTACTGCTATGTGCTCATTACGTTCTTAAACCTGATCGCCATCCGGCGCTATGTGCCCCAGCGGCCGGATTATTACAAAATCTTCGGAAAGCCCCTGCTGGCCACCGTGGCCATGGGACTTTGCGCCTGGGCTTCCTACCGCTTTTTCAGCGGCCTGCTGCCGGGCCGGATCGCCACGCTTCTGAGCGTTTTGCTGGCGGGGACGGTCTACGGTGTTTTGATCCTTCTGCTGCGTGTGATCTCCCGTCAGGACCTCTTACCCCTGCCCCACGGTGAGAAAATTGCGCGTTTTTTGCATATTCGTTGAAGATTTTAACTTTCTACCGAGGAAAAACCCTTGCAATAGGAGGCCAAGTATGGTAAATTTTGATGAGAAAGAAACATATTCTTATGAGGATCTCTTGGAGATGATCCGTGTTCTCCGCTCTCCGGAGGGCTGTCCCTGGGACCGTGCGCAGACCCATGCGTCTTTGCGCCGGGGAATGCTGGAGGAAGCCTATGAGGCGGTGGAAGCCATCGACCGGGCGGACGATGACCTTCTTTGTGAGGAACTGGGCGATGTGCTGATGCAGGTGGTGTTTCACGCCTCGCTGGCGCAGGACGCGGGCTCCTTTACCATGGACGATGTCACCGACCGCGTGGTGAAGAAGCTGCTGTTCCGCCATCCCCATGTATTCGCGCAGGCGCGGGCCGACACGCCGGAGCAGGTGCTGGTCTCCTGGGATCAGCTCAAGCGGCAGGAAAAGGGGCAGCGTTCCACGGCGGAAGCCATGGATTCTGTGGCCCGCAGTCTGCCGGGCCTGTGGCGGGCGGAAAAGATCCAGTCCAAGGCGGCCAAGGCCGGATTTGACTGGCCAGACGCCTCGGGCGCTTTGGAGAAGCTGTCGGAGGAAACCGGGGAACTGCGTGAGGCGGTGGAACGGCAGAGCAACGTGGCCGAAGAACTGGGCGATGTGCTGTTTGCCGCTGTGAAGGTGGGGCTTATGGCCGGGGTGGATCCGGAAGAAGCGCTTGCCGCCAGCTGTGAGAAGTTTATCCGCCGTTTTCGCCATGTGGAGGAAGCGGCTGTCGGCCAGGGAAAAGCGCTCTCCCTCATGACCGGGAGCGAACTCACCGCCCTGTGGGAAGAATCCAAGCAGTCTTAATACGATGGTTCATCGTTTTAGGAATAGATTTTTACCAAGGAAAATCAATTTTTAGGAGGAAAATATGAATAAAGCGGAATTGATTGCTGCTGTTGCAGAAAAATCCGGTATGTCCAAAAAGGACACCGAAGCTGTTGTGAGTGCCACCCTGGACACCATTACTGACGCACTGAAGACTTCCGAGAAGGTCCAGCTGGTTGGCTTTGGTTCTTTTGAGCTGAAAAAGAGAGCTGCCCGCATCGGCCGCAACCCCAAGACCAAGGAGACCATTGAGATTCCCGCTTCTCAGGTTGCTGTTTTCAAGGCCGGCAAGGCTTTGAAGGACGCGGTTGCCAAGTAATTGACTCTGTGATAAAATATCGGTGTGGTATACCACACCGATATTTTTTGTGGGATGCCGCCCTGCCCAAAGGCAGGAACACGGAAGATTATACGGAGGCAGCTTATGCGGCTTGACAAATATTTGAAGGTATCCCGGCTGATTAAGCGGCGCACTGTGGCCAACGAGGCCTGCGACGCCCAGCGGGTGTATGTCAACGACCGGCCCCAGCGGGCGTCTTACGACGTGAAGGTGGGGGACCGCATCGCCATTCGCTTCGGTCAGCGGACGCTGACGGTGGAAGTGCTGGCGCTGGCGGAGGATATGGGCAAGGCGGATGCCGCGGCCCTCTATCGGGAAATTGCACCCTCGCCGGACAAACCGTCATAAACGGAAGACTCCTTTCATACACATAGAACGGAATCTATGGGTACGGAAGGAGTTTTTTTATGGCCTATGAAACCTCTGCCATGAACAGCGCCTATCATCATCTGGAGTTGGACGGACGGGAAAAGCTGACCGTCGCCGGCGTAGAGGATGTGGAGCGTTTTGATGAAAGCTGTATTGTGATGACCACCAGCGCCGGCGTACTGGTGGTGACGGGGGAGGAACTGCACATCGGGAAGCTGTCTCTGGACGGAGGCGAGCTCCATGTGGACGGGCGCATTGACGCCATTTCCTATGAAGATTCCTCCCGTGAGCGGGGAGGCTCTTTCCTGTCGCGTCTGTTTGGCTGAGTGCGATGGAGAATTACATCTCCCAACAGCTGCTGTGCTTTGGGGCCTCAGTGCTGCTGGGGCTGCTGGGCGGGCTGATCTACGACCTGCTGCGGGCCGTTCGCATCCGAAAAAAGGAAGACCGGGTGCTGACCCATCTGCTGGACGGGGTCTATACCCTGTTTTGCCTGCTGTGTCTTTTGTGGTTTGCCCTGCGGATCGGAGAGGGGGAACTGCGCCTTTATATGGTGGGCGGCATTCTTATTGGCGCTGTCTTTTATTTCGGTGCGCTCAGCGGACTTCTGCGGCCTCTCTGGGATTTTTGGGTGGACGCCGCGGCCTATGTGCTACATCTTTTGTGGCTGCCTCTTCACTTTCTTTTTATCACTTGTAAAAAATGGGGAATATTTTTTAAAAAACTCTTCCAATTTTTCAAGAAATACGCTACAATATTTACTTATCAGTGGCAATTTATTCTGATCCGGCAGCACAGTACCAGCAAAGGAGGACGCGGCACCCATGAAAAAAGAAAACAAAAGAAGCAAAAAGAGAAAAAACAGACCTAGTACGCTGGTGATGCTGTTCCTTGTGGTTCTTTTGGCAGCCGTCGGCGTGGAGCTTGTGAAGCTGTATGGAAAAATTTCCGCCGCGCAGACACAGGAGCAGCAGCTCGCCGCCCAGGTGCAGGAGCAGCAGACGGCCAACGACAAATTGCAGTCTGATCTGAACCGAGCCAACGACCCATCCTTTATTCAGGATCTGGCCCGCGGCCAGCTGGGTCTGGCCCAGGATGGCGAGCGGATCTTTTACGACGTGAATCACTGATCCCAAAAGTAGAATACTGGAAGGAGTACAAAGAAAAATATATGGAACTGGCGGTTGGGGTAATTCTGGACGGTAAAGTCACCACTATCACAAAATTCGGCGCCTTTGTGTCACTGCCCGGCGGCAAGTCCGGTCTGGTGCATATTTCCGAGGTGGCCAACAGCTTTGTCAACGACGTGCACGATTTTCTGACGGAGGGTCAGGAGGTCAAGGTCAAAGTGCTGGCCATTACACCAGAAGGGAAGATCAACCTTTCCATCAAGCAGGCAACCCCCCCACAGCCGGGCAGAGCTCCTCATTTTTCTTCCCGCCCTCATTCCAGCAGCGCGCCTTCCCACGCGCCTTCCCACGCGCCTCGCCGCGCTTCTGGCCCGGCTCAGGCACCCGCTGTTCCTCAGACCCCGGACTCTATTTTTGAAGACAAACTCAAGCAGTTCATGTCCGCTTCCGACAGCAAGATGTCGGAGCTTAACCGCTATATGGAAGGAAAACGGGGCGGAAAACGACGGAAATAACAGTCGTTTTTTCCACGCTTTTTTCTTTCTGTTTTCCCGAAACGTATTTCTCTCATCAATAACAGAACCGCCCGATAAGACATCGGGCGGTTCTGTTTTATTGGTTGGCAGGTTCCTCTTTGGGGGCGGGCAGATGAATGGCGCCATAAAGATTCTTGGCGCTGCAGCCCGCACGGCCGCCGCCCGCGCAGGCGCAGGCACAGGCACAGGC
>Ga0183100_1000464_pt1 | contig 32725 bp, 25 predicted proteins | sample Biomet2_FD_127789 | JGI IMG/M metagenome (GOLD analysis project Ga0183100, IMG submission 127789) | Microbial communities from bioreactor (seeded with anoxic lake sediment) at LBNL, California, USA - Biofuel metagenome 2 | ecosystem: Engineered > Bioreactor > Anaerobic > Unclassified ... | reverse complement strand
CTGCTGAAATCGATAAACGGGCCGCTCAGGCCAGCATTGACATGCGCATTCTTGTACAGGTGAACGCATCTGGCGAAGAAAGCAAATTCGGGGTTCCTTCGATGGAAACGGAACGTTTGATAAAGGATATCCTGGACAATTGCCCCAACCTGATCATTAACGGGCTCATGTTCATCGCACCTTTTGATGATCCACAAAATGTACGAAGCTATTTCGCAGACGTAAAAAAACAATATGATCAGCTTAAAACCATCGTTCATCCCAGACTGGATTTCAAGTATCTCTCCATGGGCATGTCAAACGACTATCAAGTCGCCATCGAGGAAGGTTCAAATCTGGTGCGGGTGGGCAGCGCAATATTTGGCACACGAAGTTATTGATTACAACAAAGGAGGCAAAGAATGAGCATTGTGAAGAAATTTAAAGACTTGATGGGTATCGAGGAAATTGACGACGATGAATTTGAAGAGGAAATTGGCGAATCAACAGATACAGGGGACAGAAGAGGCACTGAAACGAAATTTGCCATGGCAAGATCAAGGAGCGAGTCCAAAGACAAATATCCGCAGCTTCAGGCACGAACCACGAGTCCGTTTAAAATGGTTATTATTGAACCCCAAAGTTTCGAGGAATGCCCCAAGCTGGTTGATTCACTAAAATCCAGGAAGCCTGTCATTATCAATCTGGAAAAAATCGAGTCGGAATCCGCTAGAAAAATATTTGACTTTCTTAGCGGCGCAACCTATGCCTTAAACGGAAACGTGCAAAAGGTTGCAAACAATATTTTTGTTTTTGCCCCTGAAAATGTTGATATAACAGGTGGTGTTGAAAGCAAAAGTTTTGATTTCAACACCACCATCAAGGATACATGGAGGTAACGATGATTACACCGGCTGAGATACAAGATAAAGATTTCCCAAGAGGAGTGCGTGGGTACAAAGAAGAGGAAGTGGATAAATTCCTTGATCTGATAACCCTCGACATGGAAAAGCTGATCAAAGAGAACTTGCGCCTGAAGGCGGAGGTCGCAGCGTTGGAATCTGAAAAGTCCAAGGAAAAAGCGCCGGAGAGCACCGTGCTGGAGACCCTCGAAGCAGCCAAGACGTTGATGAACGACATATCGGTCAGCGCTGAAAAGAGAGCGGCTATCTTATTGAAAAATGCCGAACTTGATGCGGAACTGATTGTACGCGAAGCAAGGGAAGCGGCTGTAAGAATCGATTCGGAACATAAAGCTCTCAAAAAAAGCTACACGGCATTTCGGGACCGTTACCAACACTTGCTGGAGTCGGAGCTTAGTCGCTTTGAATCCTTGACAAGCGGCCTTTTCCCTGAATTCGCACCAAAAGAGCCAACTGTTCATGGAGAAAAACCCCAAAAAACAACCAGCCATGGCATTTCTGAAGAAGAATTCGAAATGGATATAGCTACGGAAGGCAAACTGGACCGCAAGACAATCGTCAAGGTAAAATAACCGATGAATTTTCTATTTTATTATGGAATAGTGGCCTTGATTGTGGGAACCGATCAATTGGTCAAGTGGGTTGTGGAAAACCAGATTCCACTCTTTGACAGAATCCCGCTTATCGATAATATTCTTACATTGACCAATATACGAAATACAGGGGCGGCATACAACCTGTTTAGCCAGATGCACTGGCTTCTGGTTGTTTTTCCGGGACTGATTATGGCCATGGGGCTGGTATTTGTCGCACTGAAAGCCAAAAGCGCAAACAGCGTCCTGATGGTTTCGTTTGCCATGATTATCGGCGGTGGACTGGGCAATTTAATTGACCGGATCCTTAAAGGGTATGTGGTGGATTTTTTTGATATCCGTATCATACCAGTCTTCAATGTGGCGGATATTTGCATCACCATTGGCTGTGGTCTGTTGTTCATCTACTTGATTTTTATGGATGGGAAACAACGTGGCAGATCCTAATATTATTACAATTTTTTTGGATGACGAAATTGATGGGGCCAGGTTAGACAAGGCCCTTTCTTTTTCTATCCCCGAAATATCGAGATCCTATCTTCAACGACTGATTGAAAATGGGATGGTTCGCGTCAACAACGAAAACCGCACCTCAAAAAAATACCGTGTGCGTGGGGGAGATAGACTGCAGGTATGCTTGCCTGAACCGGAAGTTCTCGACGCGGCGCCTGAAAATTTGTCGTTGAACATTGTTTTTGAAGACGAGGATTTGTTGGTGGTCGACAAGCCGAAAGGAATGGTTGTCCACCCGGCTCCCGGCAATTTGAGCGGTACATTGGTCAATGGGATTCTATACCACTGCAAGGGGCAATTATCTTCGATCAATGGTGTGGTACGCCCTGGAATTGTCCATCGAATCGACAAAGATACAAGCGGACTGCTCATGGTCGCCAAAAACGACAAGACCCATCAATCTTTGGCGGAACAGTTGGCATCCCACTCGATCAACCGAAAATATCTGGCTGTTGTCTACAACAATTTCACGGAGGGAGCAGGTCGAATCGATGCACCCATCGGCCGGGATCCATCCAATCGACTGAGACAAAAGGTGACGAATCTTCATAGCAAAGAGGCGATCACCAACTATCGGATATTGGAACGCTTCGGTAGGTATACCCTCATTGAAGCGAAGCTCGAAACAGGAAGAACACACCAAATAAGGGTTCACATGGCCTACAAAGGTCATCCGGTTTTAGGGGATTATGTATATGGACCCAAACAAAATCCCTTTGGGGTGGATGGTCAGTTGCTGCATGCCTATTTATTGGGTTTTGTCCATCCTGGAACCGGTTGCTATATGGAATTCACCAGTCCATTGCCTGAGGAGTTCCGGTCTGTGTTAAGAATACTGCGACAACGTAAAAAAAATAATCAGTGATACAGAAAAGAAGGTGCTATTATGAAGAAACGTTTTAAACCGGGAACGATGCTGTATCCATTGCCCACTGTGATGGTATCCTGCGGCAATATGGATGGTGAGCGGAACATTATCACCATCGCATGGACGGGCATTGTAAACTCTGAACCGCCGATGACCTATATTTCGGTACGAAAATCAAGATATTCCCATCAGCTGATCCGGGATGAGGGAGCTTTTGTCATCAATTTACCTTCTGAAAAACATATTTATGCTATGGATTACTGTGGCGTGAAAAGCGGCAGGGATGTGGATAAGTTCCGGGAACAAAATCTGACGGCTGTTCCAGCTGACAAGGTATCCTGTCCAATGATCTGGGAAGCCCCGGTCAACATGGAATGTGTCATTAAAGAGATGCGGGAGTACCCCTCCCACGATATGTTCGTTGCGGAAATCGTTGCAGTGCATGTGGACGAAGAGTATTTGGATGTAAAAGGCAAACTGGATTTTGGCAAAATGGACTTGATGTGCCTGAATCATGGCTTCTACTACGGGCTTTCATCCAAACCGCTGGCGCGATTTGGCTATTCCGTCATGAAGCAAAAAACAAAGAGGAGACTTGCCGGAGAGAATCGACGCAAACCAACCCGGACAAAAAAAGAGGGCCGCTGATGCGACCCTTAAAAACTGCTGCCTTCATTGTATTTGAGAATTGGGAAAGCTCTTTTGAGTGAAAGGATTAGCCTGCTTTTTGCAATTGTTATCTAAGCATCGAAGCGGGAGTCTGAAAGGCCATACGCTTTAATGGTATTCAGACAGTCCTCGCAGATAAAACCTCCTTTGTAAGGAATGGTTTGGTAATGGTGATTACAAATCGTGCATCTGCTTGTCATTTCGTGCCTCCATTATAAAGCAGCAGTTTTTCAGCCTTGGGGGGCTAAGTAGGAGTATATACGCTTGGTAAAATATTACAATATCTTTTGCTGAGAAAAATCTTTAATTGTATTAATCCGGTCATGAGATGCATTGAACATGCAAATCAGCCTCATAAATGACATAAAAAACATTCAAGAAAGTGCTTTGATGATGCATGGTGAAAGGATGGTCTGCGATGTATAGGAATTTTGAACTGAGAGGGAAAGATCAAGGCGTTAAAATTGTCGGTTATGCCTGGGATCGGGAGCGCCCCGATTATGTTCTTTGTATCGTTCATGGTCTTGGTGAATTGGCGGGACGATATGATCGAATGAACAATTACCTGGCGACAGCCAATATTGCGTCTCTTTCCATGGATTTGCGTGGCCATGGATTGTCAAGCGGCACCAGGGGGCATTGCGCCCCACGTGAACTTGTGCTGGAAGACATCGATATTCTCATCCAGACGGCGCAACGCCTTTACCCTGGGGTACCCATCATTCTGTACGGACACAGTCTGGGAGGCAATATTGCCCTTGACTACAAGACCAGAGGAAAGTTGAATCATGTCCCAGATGCATTTGTCATTTCAGCACCATGGCTGATTCTGAAAAAACCGCCATCAGCCTTCATGATCGCCACCGTCGGTTTGCTCTCCAGAATCGTACCGGGAATGACCATCAAATCAGCGATTGATGAGTCGGTATTGGGACACCCGGACTCGGTGAAACCATACCATGACAACCCCTTGGTTCACGACAAGATTTCATTTCAAACCGCATTGGATGGCATTAAAATAGGGAAAGCCATTGTCAATGGCACATTGCCGGACAACGGTGGATCCCTAGGTAAGCCATGGTTGTTGATGCATGGCACCGGTGACGAAATTTGCGATGTGCAGGGAAGTGTCGCCCTTTATTCCCGTGCTCCGGAAAATTGCACATTCATTCCGTGGGAAGGGCTGTTTCATGAGATACACAACGGAAATAAAACCTCAAGAGGTGAAGAAGTGATCCTTAGGATGATCCAGTGGATACAGGAACTCGGGGCTTGACATAGAGAGTCTGCTGATCGGTATAAATGCATTTTCCGGGTTGTGAACCCTGAGGTTTTTTGACAAAGCGAATTCGAGTAAAGTCCACAGGAATTTTGTCGGCACTTTGACCCTTGCTGTGAAAAGCAGCGATTTCCGCCGCTTCCCCAATAGCGGTCAAGGTGGCGTCTTTTCCGTCCAGCATCAAGACTACGTGGGCTCCATGGTAGTCTTTGGCGTGGAACCACAAATCATTTCGCTGGGCGATATGAAAGGTGATTTCATCGTTTTCTTTATTATTTCTCCCCACCAAAACCGAGAAGCCATCACTAGTGGAATAACGGAAGGGTAAAACCTTCCCTTTTTTCTTTGAGATCGGTGTTTTTTTGCTGCGAAGGTATCCGGTCTCCACCAACTCTTCCCGGATGGAATCAATGACAGTGGGATCTCTGGTGATTTCCAAAAACGCCATGACAGATAGAAGATATTCATATTCACTTTGCGTTTCAATCAACATTCGGTTTTTTTCTTGGATCGTGCGTTTGGATTTCGCATATTTTTTGTAGTATGTCTGAGCGTTTTGGACTGGTGTCAATCGTTTGTCCAAAGGGATTTCCATCACTTCACCGTTATAATAATTTGTCAAGGACACAATGGTGGTTTCCGGTTTCAACAAGTGAAGATTGGCGGTTAGCAACTCCCCATACAACCTATAGATTTCTGCTTCAGCTGCAAGTTGAAGGTCTTCACTGATTCTTTTTTGCTTCAATGAATTTTTCTTTAGTGCGGCCGAAACCGATTTTTGCAAACCGGCGGATTTTTGACGGAGACGGTCGGTGGACGCACGGTTGGTATAGTAGTAACCGATGGCTTCACTTGCCGTCATGAACGGAATAGTTGTCAAACCATCATATTTGGATAAAGGTATGACGTGAAAATCAACCGGAGCTCCTTCCTGGTCGAGGTACACGCGGGGGGAAAGTTCACTTTGATCCAGTTTTTGGATGAGTGACTGAAACCATTCCAACATTGCAGCAGTATGGCCCAGCCTGGAAATTTCATATGCGATCACCGGAGAAATCCCCTGAATGGATTCGAGAATGTGCTTGGCGGAATCGTCGCTGGCGGAAATTTTATCCATCAGTTGCAGAGTTAGGGAATAGAAGGGAACTTTGCCTTGGGTGGGTGGGTACTCGTACGGCAAACCTGGGAGGAGTTGACGCTCCCGGCTCACATCCAAGGGTACCCGTTTGATGACGTCGATTATTCGATCCCGTTCCAAGTCAACGAGGCAAATATTGCTGTGCTTTCCCATTATTTCAAGAATGATTTTTTTGTTGGTGCGAAAACCCATTTCATCTCGGGTTTCCAATAAAATTTCCATGATGCGTTCCGAATCTTTTTGGACAATGGATGAGATGCGGCTGCTCAGCAGATGCTTTCTGAGCAACATGCAAAACGATCCGGGTTCCTGGGGGTTCAATGGACTTTGAGGAACGAGATAGGCTCCGGGGTGGTTTGGATTGGAAGACAAGTACAATTTCAAATTTCCGTTGGGGGTATGTACGTGAAAAATCAACTCGTCCTTGTCCGGTTGATAGATTTTTTCGATCTTCCCCATTTTGCAGGCTTTGTCCAGTTCCCTGGCCACAGCGGCTGTCACAATACCGTCGAATGCCATAACCACTTTCCTTTCCGCTTAGTGCTATGATATAATAACAATATTATCATAAATTCAAACAGATAGGAGATAATTGTATGATAAAAAGCATGACAGGATTTGGAAAAGGCGAATACGCCGACGGAAAGAGACATATCACGGTGGAAGTGCGTTCGGTGAATCACCGATATAGCGACATCAACGTTAAAATGCCACGGAGGTATTCGTTCGCTGAAGACAAAATCAAGCGAATCGTCAAGGAGACGGTCAGCCGGGGGAAGATGGAAGTGTCCGTGATGGTTGAGACCATAACGGAAGAGGACATCAATGTAAAGTTGAACACAATGGTTGCAAAACAATATGTTGATAATCTCAAAGCGTTGAAAAATGAGTTTCTTCTGGAGGGCGAGATCGACTTGCGGCTGGTGTCGGCGTTGCCGGATGTGATGCGGGCGATACCCGACATCGAGGATGAAGAGGAAATTGGTTTCACAATCGAAAATGCCCTTCGTCTCGCCTTAGCCGCCTTCGATGCCATGAGAAGTGCGGAAGGCGATAAACTGGCGGAAGATTTGGTCGCACGAGGCGAGATGATCCGATCCTACTTAAAGCAAATTGAGGAGAGAGCACCCTTGGTGAGCAAGGTTTATACCGACAAACTTCGAGACCGAATAGCGGAATTGATCGGAAAGGATATTTCCATTCCAGAGGACCGAATACTATTGGAAGCGGCGATCTTTGCGGACAAATCAAACATCACCGAGGAGCTGGTGCGGTTGGACAGCCATATGATTCAGCTTGAAAACATTATCAGCAAGAGTGATAAGGCGGACGGCAAAAAACTGGATTTCCTAGTCCAGGAAATGAATCGGGAAGCCAACACCATCGGTTCAAAATCCAATGATATGCAGATTACCGGCATCATGCTTGAAATCAAAAGTGAAATAGAAAAAATCCGGGAGCAGATTCAAAACATTGAGTAATTACCCTTGCCTCCTGCCATTTCTAATGGTATAATACGTATTCGCACTACAAAATCGAAGGAGACAAAATGGAAAAGGGACGCTTGTTGGTTGTATCCGGACCGTCGGGTGCAGGAAAGGGGAGTATCACCAAAAGAATTGTGGCCGAAGTGCCTGATTTGGTATTCTCTGTTTCTATGACGACCCGGGCTCCAAGACCCGGAGAAATCCATGGCAAAAATTACTATTTTGTCACCCATCAGCAATTTGAGGAAACCATCGCAAAGGGTGGATTTCTGGAATATGCAAAAGTATACGGCGAATATTACGGCACCCCCAAGGAAAAGGTGATGGAGACCCTCAGGGAGGGCAAAGACGTTGTCTTGGAGATTGACATCCAGGGTGCGATGAACATTCGGAAGAGCTATCCCAAAGGGATATTGATATTCATCCTGCCGCCATCAATGGGGGAATTGAGAAAACGGATAACCGGACGTGGCTCCGAGTCCGAAGGGGATATTGAACTTCGCCTGGGAGAAGCGCTAAAAGAAATCGCTTATATCGACAAGTACGATTACTGCGTGGTCAATGGAGATCTGGATGAGGCCGTAAATAGGGTCAAAGCCATCATCGTTGCGGAGCATTCCAGAGTGGAAGAGGATATCTATGAATTGATTGAGGAATATAAGGAGGAAGAATAAATGCTTTATCCATCAGTAAATGAAATAAGAAAAAAGGCTGACAGCCGATATACTCTGGTGATACTGGCAGCTAAAAGAGCCAGGGATATTGTGGACGGCAAACCTTCCTTGCTGGAAGACGCCGACACTGAGAGACCCGTATCAGTGGCGGCAAGGGAAATTGCCGAAGGGTATATCACATATAAGAGAGAAGAATAATCTTGATCAAAAAAATGCACCAGTTGGTGCATTTTTTAAGTTTTTGAAAGAAAATAATCTTGCAATTATCAAAGGCATATAGTATACTAACTTGCGGCATCGCCACAAGGGCGATAGGCAAATACACACATCCAGCTACTCGCAAGAGGGTGCCACATCGTGGTTTCTTTCGGGGAAACGCTTGGATGGAGGATAAACCAGGAGGAAAATTATGGCAGTGATCTCAATGAAACAATTACTTGAAGCTGGTGTGCATTTTGGACATCAAACCAGAAGATGGAACCCTAAAATGGCTCCCTACATCTTTACTGAGAGAAATGGTATTTACATCATCGATCTCCAAAAGACCGTCAAAAAAATCGATGCGGCCTATGACTTCATGAGGAGCGTCGGTGAAACCGGCAAACCGGTTCTGTTTGTTGGAACCAAAAAACAGGCCCAGGCGGCGATTCAGGATGAAGCGCTTCGTTGCGGGATGTTTTATGTGAACCAAAGTTGGAAGGGCGGAACGCTGACCAACAACAAAACAATCGCATCCAGAATCAAAAGACTTTTCGACATCGAAAAAATGCAGGAAGACGGAACATTTGAAAAACTTTCAAAAAAAGAAGTTCTCACTTTAAAAAATGAAGCGGAAAAGCTTGAAAGATTCTATGGTGGGATCAAACATATGAAGGGCATGCCGGCGGCGATTTTCATTGTGGACCCCAAAAAAGAGGCCAATGCGGTGAAAGAAGCGAAAATTCTTGGCATTCCTGTAATTGGAATTGTTGACACCAACTGTGATCCCGACGACGTGGATTACATCATTCCCGCAAATGATGACGCGATTCGCGCGGTCAAACTGATCGCATCCAGCATGGCTGACGCCATCATCGAAGCAAATCAAGGCGAAAGCTTTGATACCGGAGAAGAAGCCGCAGCGCCTGCTGAAGTGGAAGAAGAAGCTGCTGTAGAAACAAAAAATGAAGACGAAACTCCAGAAGAAAGGGAGGAATAATAAATGGCTGTTACAGCACAAATGGTAAAAGACCTGCGGGAACTTACTGGCGCAGGAATGATGGATTGCAAAAACACTTTGACTGAAACCGATGGCAACATAGAAAAAGCCATTGAGTTGCTGAGAGAAAAAGGTTTGGCAAAGGCGGCAAAAAAAGCTGGCAGAATCGCCACTGAAGGCTTGGTTCGGGCTGCTTTCAAAGCAGACGGTTCCAAAGCGGCAATCGTCGAGGTGAACTCTGAAACGGACTTCGTTGCAAAAAACGAAGAATTTATTGATTTTGTACAAAAATTGGCGGAATTGGCGCTGGATGCCCCGTCAGACGATATGGAAGCATTCATGGCTTCCCCCTATGAAGGCGAAGGAACTGTCAGGGATGCCCTCAATGTCAAAATCGCTAAAATCGGGGAGAACTTGAACATCAGACGATTTGAAAAATTCAGCAAACCAGGTGTTGTTTACGCAGGATATATTCACGGAAACGGCAAAATCGGCGTTATCGTTGGTTTGGAAACGGACGCTACAGTCTCCGACATTCAGATTGTCGGCAAAGACGTGGCTATGCAGGTTGCTTCCATGAGCCCAAGATTTGTCGATGAATCAGCGGTTGATCCTGAATATCTTGCAAAAGAAAAGGAAATCATGACACAACTGGTTCTCAACGAAGGGAAAAAAGCCGACATGGTTGACCGTATCGTTGAAGGGAAACTAAAAAAAGAAATCAAAGAAGTTTGCCTGATCGAACAAAAATTCGTTAAAAACGGCGACGTCACCGTTTGCCAGTATGTCGCAGACGCTGGAAAAGCCATGGGTAAAAACATGAAAGTCGATTCTTTCGTCCGCTATGAAGTGGGTGAAGGCATCGAAAAGAAAGAAGAAGATTTTGCGGCTGAAGTTGCCAAGCAAATCAGCCAGCAATAGTTGCAATTTCAAATTGCCACAAAAAGACCGATTGAAAATAATCGGTCTTTTTTATTGCAAAGTTGAAAAATCAAGTAAAATCAACGCATTTGGCAACTTCTGCTAAATTGACAAACGAGTCTGGATATTCTATAATTTTAGAGGCTGTATTATTATGCAGACATTGCCACAATAATGGTGGCAAAAGGAGTAGACGGGACTTTGGAAAAATCGGGGAATGCTATAACCTATTATCCACTTTCGGCAAACCAGACCAATATCTGGAATTTGGAGTGCTTGTTTTTCGGTACTCCTATCAATGCCATCACCACAGAAATTAGAATCAAACATCGCGTCCATTATAGTCTGATTCAGGAAGCCATCAACATTGTGCTTGCAAAAGACGTTTCTTTGCGTACGCGTATCCATTTGGAGGATGGGGTCCCAAAGCAATATTTGGTACCCTTCGAGAAAGAAATCTTCCAATTTTTAGACTTTTCAATGACCGACGAAGAAGGAATCGCCCATTGGGCCGCCACCATGAGCAGGGATCCGTTGCCCCTCTACGACGGGCCGCTATATCAGTGCGTCGTTTTTCGAATTGACAACAATACTGCCGGAATACTGGTGCGGATGCATCATATCATTTCAGATGGCTGGACTCAATTGATGTTCTGCAATCGGGTTGGCCAGACCTATCTTGAACTTGTTTCCGGCAAACAACCCAGCTTGGAGGAGGCACCGCCGTATCTGAACCATTTGGATGCCGAAAAGGAATATTTTGAGTCGGAAGAATATATCGAAGACAGAAACTTTTGGCAAAACCAAATTGAACTTGCGGGGCCGCCAACCTCGGTGAAAACCTTCAAAGGCAACAGTCTGAGTCCGGTGGGACGCAGAAAAACATTCCAGTTGCCACAGACATTGAACCATGCGATTTATTCATTTTGCATGGAGAATCGTATTGCCCCATTCTCGGTCTTTTATATCGCGCTGGCCACATACATGGCCCGGGTGACTGGCGAAAAAACACTTACAGTAGGTGTACCGGTGTTCAACCGCATGAATTTCGCTTTCAAACAGACAAGCGGCATGTTTGTCAGCACCCTTCCACTTGTGTTTACCGTGGATGAAGAATTGACATTTGATGAGAGTTTCAAGAAGTTCGGGGATCATTGGCTGGATACTTTAAGGCATCAGAGATTTCCCTTTGGCGAAATGTTGAAGCTTCAAAACCGTTCGGAAGAGTTGTTTCATATTGTTTTGTCCTATCAGGACGGCACAATGCTGGAAAGCGGGGAGTCGTCTGTAAGCTTTGCTGGCAACTGGTACTACAGCGGCTTTCAGAAAGAACATCTTTGCATACACATGACCAATATCGAAGAAAACAGAAAATATGCGATCAGCTATGACTATTTGACACAGGTTTTCACAGAGAAGGAAATCGAGGAGGTTCATACCCATCTTTGCCATATCCTTCGGGCCGCGCTGGAGAATCCCCAAAAGGCGACAAACACATTGTTGCCTCTGAATGATGAACTGCGTGAAACCGTGCTGTATGCTTTCAACCGAAGCAGCAAACCTTTTCATTATCATAGATTGTACGATTTGTTTTCCAGTATTGAGAGCCGTTTCCCGAACCGTGTCGCATTGATTGAAAACGGCCAACGAATCAGTTATTCCGCCCTTCGTTTTCGAGCCGGCGCCATCGCTTCCCATCTTGATACGCCGGGGGATGTGGTTGCTGTTTTGTTGCCCAAAGGGATTCCACTTTTTGCATCATTGATCGGTATCCTGCAGTCTGGCTGTGCATGGGTGTTGATTTCCCCCAATTTGCCAGCTGCACGAATCAGTGAAATCATTGACGACAGCGGTGCCAACAAGATTATCACCGACGGCGCCAAGGCATGCTTCGCGGCAGAGTTCGGTGTGCCAGTCATCAATGTTGAAGAACCGGCGGAATACACTTCTGTGGTCGCCACCCCAAACCAGGACGATCTGGCTTACGTCGTGTACACATCAGGCAGCACCGGCAAACCAAAAGGCGTTGAAATAACATGCAAAAACGTATTGAATCTCATTCATGCAATGAAGAACCTTTATCCAAAAGATGCGGTTTTATCCATTTGCAGTATTGAATTTGATGCCTTTATGCTGGAAAGTGTCGTTCCAATGCTGATGGGTAAAACCATCGTGATTCCAGAGAAAAACCAACTGGAAAATCCAAAAGCAATCGCAAATCTGATTTTAGGATATGCGGTGGGCTTTATGGCCATCACCCCATCACGATTGGGTGCCTACATGGCGGACCGGGATTTTCAGCGAGCCTCCTCCCGTCTCGAAAAAATCATATGTGGCGGGGAAAGTATCACCGAGGAATTGATCCAGAAACTTCAAAACCATACATCGGCGCAAATATACAATCAGTACGGACCTTCAGAAACCTGCGTCGCGGTGAGCTTCGCATTAGTCAATGAGAAATCTAGAATCACCGCAGGAAAGCCAATGGACAATTGCCGGCTTTATGTTTTGGACAAGTGGATGCAGCCATTGCCTGTGGGCGTCTATGGCGACCTTTACGTTGGTGGGCTTTGCGTCGGAAGAGGGTATCGAAACAACCGGGAGCTGACGGAGCAGAAATTTGTTCCCAACCCTTATGAATCCGACGATTTGCTTTATCAAACCGGCGATATTGCTTGCTGGTCACCCCAGGGCGAAATCATTTTAGCCGGACGAATCGATAAACAAGTAAAAATAAGGGGACTTCGGATTGAACTTGAGGACATTTCCTCCTGTCTGGCCAGCTACACCGGCGTTCATGATGCTGTCGCAAAAGTATTCGAACGGAACAACCAACAGGTTGTGATTGCGTACTATACAGCTGATGAATTTTATAAAGAATCGGATTTGGTGCGTTTTATGGGCGAACAACTCCCTTACTATATGTTGCCTTCAAGAATAGTCAGACTCGAAGAGATGCCATTGACACAAAATGGCAAAGTGGATGAGAAACAGCTGGTATTTCCGGATGAGTCCTTGGGCGGCAGACTGGCAAGCGATTCGACGCAAAGCGCATTGCTGGAAATCTTCAGTCAGGTTCTGGGAAACGATCAACTTCACGTGGACAGCGACTATTTTCTGTCAGGCGGGAATTCACTGAACGCAATGGAGACAATCGGCCTTATTGAAGAACGGCTGGGTGCGAGGATTCGCATTTCCGACCTTTATGCTTGCCGAACAGTGGCAATGCTTGCAGATCAGCTGGGTGGGAGTGTCCCGGTTCGAAAAGAACCCAAACCGCAGATGGCCAAAGCACCAAAACAAAACCGTTATCCCCTTTCATCCATACAGCAGGGAATCTATGTTCAATCCCATCAAGATCCGACCGGCATCGCCTATAATATGCCAGGTGCCTTCGTTTTGGATGGGACGTTGGATTTGGATCGATTGAATGGGGCGTTCCAGTCCCTGGTTGCGACGGATGATATTTTCTCCATGACTTTCGCTTTCGACGAAGGCACGTTATGGCAGACACCGCAAAAATTTGAAAATCTAAAAGCCGAGGAAATTGAAGGGAAGTCTTTTGAAGAAGCTTCCGCGACTTTCCTGCGGCCATTTATTTTGGACAAGGGACCGTTGGTCCGCATAGGAGTATGGAAGGATCAGGAGAAAACGGTCCTATTCTTTGACATGCATCACATAATAAGCGACGGATTGAGCACGCCTATATTATTCAAACGTCTTTCGTCTCTTTACAGCGGCAAAAATAGCTCTGTACGATATACCTACAAAGACTATCTGTGGCACATCAAAGACAAAACACCCATTGCCGCGGTTTCAGAATATTGGAAGAGAGAATTCGATACGATGCCTCAGCCTCTTGATTTGCCTGGGGACTTTCCCAGACCGGAACAATTTGGATTCCAGGGCGGTATTGTGCAGCATCCATTGTCCAAGGATCTGACTGCTCAAATCATAGAGTTTTGCAAGAAAAAACAATTGACTGGTTATATGTTCTTTGCCGGCATATTCGGCATCATGCTTTCAAAGTACGCAGGGCAGAAAGAGTTGGTCATCGGATCTCCGGTATCCAATAGAACCTCTCCTGAACTTCAGGACATCTGCGGACCATTTTTAGAGACTCTTCCACTGCGACTGACGCCCACAGGCAATCTTGAAGATTATCTGGGGCAGGTTCGAGCCAAAGTGCTGGGATTGTTGGATCATGCAGACATCAATCTGGAAGGCATTATTGAAGCTGCTGGTCTTCCAAGAATATTATCCGGAAATCCGTTGTTCCGAGTTCTATTTTCCATGCGTCCGCTGGATGCGGCAGGATTCGGTTTCGCAGGCATGAAAGCGACCCACCGACCAATCGCCACAGGAACGAGCAAAATGGATCTTAGCCTGGAAGTGGCGGAATCTGAGGGGACAATGACCCTTTACTTTGAATACTCCAAAGAACTCTTTGAGAAAGACACCATTCGTCTTTATTGCAGAAGCTTTGAAGCGTTGGCCAAGGAGATTGTTTCCCGTGACGACAACAATGAGATTGAACGCCTGCGAGGCATTTCCCCTCAGGATTGGGTGAAGTATGTTGAGAGACCCGCGCGAAAAGTCGCTCCTTATTTGGAGATGTCTTTGGATCAGGTGATCGGACAACAATGCGATCTGTTCCCGGACGAAACAGCAGTCATTTGTGGAGACTCATCGCAGACATTTGGACGACTTCATCAACGAGCCAAAGAGATCGCCGGTCTCTTACAGCAAAATGATGTACAGCCAGGGGATAAAGTCGGAGTTGTGTTGAAACGCAAAATCGACTTGATGGCAGGTCTTCTGGGTGTCTTATATGCGGGCGCCACTTACGTTCCGTTTTTAGAAAGCCAACCCGAAAAGCGAATTTTATATATGATGGAAAACGCCGAAGCCAAGGTTATCTTGTGCGATGGCGGGACATTTCACGCTGTATCAAACCTGAACTTGAAAACTGTTGACATAAACACTGCATCCGAGCCCATAAGGGAAATTCACCCCAATCGAATGGAAGATCCGATTTATGTGCTTTATACGTCTGGATCCACCGGGATGCCAAAAGGCGTGCAGGTGTCCCATCGATCAATCGCCAATCTGCTGGAGTGCATCAAAGAAATCATGGTGATGAACACAGGCAGGGTTCTTTGCTCGTCCAATATGACATTTGATATTTTCATCACTGAAAGCTTGTTGGCTCTGGCCCAAGGGTTCTGTGTCGTTTTGGCGGATGAAGAAGCGATGATGTTGCCTTATCGCCTTGCGGAATTAATCGAAAACGAAGATGTGCGCATCATGCAATTCACGCCGTCGAGGCTGCGTTTATGTATGCAAAACAAAAAATTTCAGGAAGCGTTGACTTCTGTGGACCGGGTGATTGTCGCCGGCGAGAATCTTCCTGCTTCTTTGGTTGAATCATTTAAAGAGCTGACGGGTGCACAACTGATCAACATGTATGGGCCAACAGAAACTTCTGTCTATGTCACTCAGGTGGAAGTGTTCCGTGATGAACCGGTCACCATCGGTCGTGCACTGAACAATTGTAGAATATATATCATGGATGAAAATCGAAACTTCCTGCCGCCCACCGCAAGAGGAGAGATTTGCATTGGAGGCATATGCTTATCTGACGGATACATTGGTTGTGATGATCTGACCAACAAGATGTTCATACCGGATCCTCTGATCGCAGGCGAAAAAATATATCTCAGCGGAGATATTGGAAGACTTAAATTAAACGGGACGATCGAGTTCCTGGGTAGGGTGGATTCTCAAATCAAGGTGAATGGTGTCCGAATCGAACCACAAGAGATCATTGATGCGATGACAAGGGCCGGCGCCGTACACGGAGCTGTTTGTCCTTTGAAAAACCAAGACGGATCCATGACCATTTATGGATTCGTCAGTCCTGATACATTGAAAAGGGAAGCCATCAGAGCCTCTCTTGAGAAAGAGCTGCCCGGATACCTGATACCCTCTGAAATCTTTGTTCTGCCAGAGATTCCACACAATGCCAGCGGCAAGACCGATATGCGAAAACTGGAGCATTTTGTAAAAAACCCTGGAGACCAGTTGGAAATGGCCTTGTCGGCATCCGCACAGGAACAATTGGGAGAGGAAAACAGGGAACCTTCAATGACATGCGACTTGCCGGTCGAGGCAAATGAACCCCTTGTGGTGCCTTCTTCCATTGAAATTCTGAAAATATGGGAAAAATCATTATCAAAGAGACCGCTCCTCGGCGATGTTTCTTTCTTCGAACAGGGTGGAACTTCGTTGGGCGCCTTGGGAATTTTGGGAGAATACTACAATCAGGGATTCACATTGACCATGTCCGACTTTTATGGACACCCCACCGCCGATGGCCAGGCGTCTTTGCTTTTGGAGCGGTACAGACCGATGAACAAGACCCAAAATCAATCAATGACCCATACTGATGAAGAGGACAAAAAACAAAGTGGGGATTTGACCAAACCAACATTCCACAGACATGTCCCATCGGTTGCCATAAGATCCGACAAGCGTACAGGCCACATTTTATTGACTGGCGGCACCGGGTATTTGGGATCTCACTTGATTAAAGAGCTGCTGGAGATGGATGATCATTTGACCTTGCATTGCCTGGTTCGGCAAGGCCGGGAAGAGTATCTCGAACATGTATTGTGCAACTACTTTGGGGAAGCATGGTATGAACAGGTAAAAGAGAGAATTATTACAGTTTCAGGAGATATTCGCAAAAGAAATTTGGGCATGAAGAAGACGGACCATGACTCGCTGACAGATAAAATTGACCGCGTGTACCATGCAGCCGCAGATGTAAGACACTATACAGATGCCAAAGCATCCATGGACACCAACCTTCATGGCACTGAAAATATCATTTCATTCGCCAAGTCGGCTGGCGCAGCGTTGCACCACATATCCACCACTTCGGTGGCGGCGCAATATATCAAGAGCAACCCACAGTTGAAAACCCTCTATTTTGAAATGGACTTTGACATTGGACAAAATAGAGAGCAAAATATATATGTGAACTCCAAGTTCCTTGCAGAAGCCGCAATATATCAGGCCGTCGAAGAGGGACTGGACGCCCGCGTGTATCGAATCGGCCGACTGGTTGGCAGGGGAAGCGATGGAGTTTTTCAGACAAACAGTGAAAGCAATGCATTTTTTGCATTTCTTCAGGCTATTCGTCTTGCAGGATCCATTCCGGAATCCATGGCATCCGCCAAACTGGAACTTACACCTGTGGATGAATGCGCAAAGGCGATTATCAAGCTTCAAAACTCGACATTTACGACCTTGCATTTGGCATCGCCCCATTTGACGCCCGTAAAGGATATTGTTGCGCTTGATCCGCGAATCAAAGTGGTGCCTGATGATGAATATGCGGCGGTCCTTAAACATCTTGCCCGATCCAATGGCGGCCCTATGGCTACACCGCTGCTTGACTATTATAATGGTAATCAGGCGGTGAATCAGAAAATCGATATTTCAGTCATGATAACCCAAAATGAGCTTGCCGCCAGGAACGCCATATGGGGAAACCCTCCTGTAGAAAGACTGCTGTCAGCGTTTTTCAGTGAAATGAACGAAAGGAATTGACGTATGTCCATTATTCCATTTGCCTGGTTTGTAATATTTCTATTGATTTTCATTTCATGTCTCGGTTTTATTGTATGGAGTATTTTGGAGTCCAGACGAAAATTGGTGTTGCTCCAAAAACTATATATTGGACTTTGTTTGGGAATGGCGTTTTGGTGTATGGCCATGATGGGTCTTTATTTCACCGACATCCATGACTCCTTCATGCAATACTTTTGGGATTCCTTTTCTTATCTTGGTGCGACCACGTTGCCTGTCTTTGTCCTATTCATTGCGATAACTTTCGTTCGTGGCATCAATGAAATCCCGAAATATTGGTTTTTGCTGTTCAGCCTGCCATTGTTCACAAATATTCTTGTTTGGACAAATCCTCTACACCATCTGTATTATGTCAAGTTCTCTATTTTTAGAGACCACTTGGTTTTTGGGCCATTTTTGATTTTCCATGGCGTGTTCAGCTATGTGTGCATTATATATGCGACGATGATGCTGATTGTTTTTTATGTCAGACATAAAGACAATATTTTTAGAAATCAATCGCTATTATTGATTGTTGGAAACTCAGTCCCTCTTATAGTCAGCATTCTGGCCACAACGGGACTCTTCACATTTCCAATTTATGCGACGCCGCTTTCGTTTGCCATATCCGGGGTTTGCACATTCTTTGCCATCAGCAAATACAAAATCATCAATTTGCAACCAGTGGCCACACAAATGATTTTGGACAATATATCTGACAGCTACTTTGTCATTAATATCGATGGCGTGCTATTAAGTGAAAATGAGCCGTTCAAACAAACCTTGAAGGAAGTCTATGGAATCAAAGAAAGAATTTATCTTTCCGGTTACATAAGTGAAACGGGTGACAAAAATGTCACGTTGTTATATAATTTGATTAATGCCGTTCAATCCAGCAGCGATTCCAAAACGGTCATAACATACGAACAAGATGTTATAGTTGAAAAAGATAATGAAAATCAAAAACTTTACTTTTTTGTTGAAGTCAATCCGCTGTTGAGCAAAGGGAATCTTTTAGGTTATGTTATCATCTTTAAAGATTTCACCCCAGTCAAGAAGAGCATGCAGCAGCTTCAAGAAAACCAGACCAGAATGATGGAGCAAGAACGATTGGCATCCATCGGACAGATGGTAGGAGGATTGGCCCATAATCTGAAGACCCCCATCATGAGCATCGCCGGATGCTCCACCGCCATCGACACCTTGGTTCGAGAAGTTGAGGAATCTGTGGAGGATCCAAAAGTCACCGTTGAGGACTATCAACAGATTTGCGGTGAAATGTACGATTGGCTTTCTAAAATCAAAGAATCATGTGGATACATGTCAGATATCATCACGATCATCAAAGGGCAGGCGGCCAGTGTTGGCGCAGCCGAAGAGGCGGTGTTCACCTTGGATGATTTGATTACCCGATCGACTATGCTGATGCGTCATGAACTCTTGTACAACAGATGCGAAATCGTTGCGGAGTATGATTCAAACACCCAATACGCCTTGACCGGAGATATCAACAATTTGATCCAAGTACTGAACAATCTGCTGAGCAACGCCATTGATTCCATGAACATGAAGGGTGGCGGGAAAATAGTCGTTGGCATTGAGGAAACGACGACACATATCAGCTTATACGTGAAAGATACCGGACCCGGCATCAACCCCAACGTCAAACGCAAACTTTTCAACGAAATGACGACAACCAAAGGGGTAAAAGGGACTGGAATTGGTTTATTCATTTCCAATGCCGTGGTTCGTGGCAAGTTCGGGGGTTCAATGTGGGCTGAAGACAACCCTGAGGGGGGAGCGATTTTTGGATTCTCCATCCCAATTGAACTGGTGAACATACAGAAATTCAATACACTGGAGGGCAACGATGAGAATTAATATGCGAAACCCCGAAAATAGCGATTTTAGCATTTTGACATTGGATGATGACCCGATTATGACAGCGACCATCCAAACATATTTTCAGAATGCCGGCTATATGGTGGATGCGGAAAACGACCCGCACGTGGCGATTGAACGAATTCGAGGCGGCAATTATGATATTTTATTGCTGGACTTCTTTATGCCATCCATGTTTGGCGACGCCGTTGTAAGGGAAGTCAGGAAATTCAATAAAGACATTTTTATCATATTGCTGACAGGTCATAAGAGCATGGCACCGCCAATCCGTACCATTCGAGATCTGGACATACATGGCTATTACGAAAAAAGCGATAAATTTGATCAGCTTGAAATTCTGGTGGAATCAAGTTTGAAGTCAATCAGACAGATCAGAACCATTCGTAAAAACTACATTGAGATGACCATGGCTATTCGAAAAATGGTGGATGCCAAGGATGCCAACACCAAGGACCACTCGGAGAGGGTTGCCTATTTTGGATACCGGCTGGCACAGGAAATGGGGAAACCGGAAGACTTCTGCGAACGCATTCGCCTGGCTGGTTTGTTTCATGACATTGGAAAGATTGCGGTACCCGATGACATTTTGCTATCAGAAAGCAAATTTACAGATGCACAGTATGAAGTGATGAAAAAGCATCCCGAAAAGGGATATGAAATCCTATCGACATTCTCCGCTTTCATGGAGATAGCGCCCATTGTGAAATATCATCACGAAAAATATGACGGAACAGGATACCCTGAGGGGATAAAAGGGGAAGAAATTCCGGAAGAATCAAGAATCATCACTATTGTTGATTCCTTTGATGCGATGACATCAAAACGAAGGTATCGTGACGGGGAACTGAGTGTCGAGCATGCGATGAAGGAATTGCTTGAAGGAAAGGATTTTCAGTTTGATGCGTTTATAGTGGACTGCTTTGCCAAAATGCTGGAGAACAAGCCTGAATATCTAGAGGAAGAAATTGGGGAATATTATAAATAGGAGGTAGATATGAAACCGGATTTTTTTAAAGTAAAATATTTTGATACGTTTGATCAATTGGTTGATGAATTTAAAAGTCACAACCAACGAACTGCGTTATCTTGGTTCAACGACGAGGGTGAGAAGCTGAGCCGAACATATTCGGAGTTTTATCAAGATATCATCGGGCTTAGAAATAAGCTCATTACTCTTGGCATCTCTGATAAACACATCGCCATATTAAGCGAAAACAGTTATGAGTGGATTGTTGCGTTTTATGCAATCATATCCGGAGGAGGCGTGGCGGTATTAATTGATACTGAACAAACGGACGATACAGTTCGTGAATTGATTGTCCGGTCTGATGTCGATTATGTTTTCGCGTCTGATTACCTATCTGGAATTTGTCAGACATTACTCAAAAAAAAGGAAATCAGCGGCATTTATATCCTCGGAGAGGACAATGGACAGAAAAGCACTCCTTCAGTTTACACGCTGATAAACGAAGGAAATTCACTTCGCCACCAGGAACCTCCCAAAATGGATCCCAAGAGAATGGCGGCGATCGTGTGCACTTCCGGCACAACAAGCAAACAGAAATTGGTGATGCTGTCACATCAAAATCTCCTGATCAACGGATCCGATGCGAATGCCTTATGTGCGGTCGGGCCAAAGATTTTTTCTTCTTTGCCCTTATATCATACTTTCGGACTAACCATTGCAGTCATTTCATCATTGGCTATGGGATATGAAGTAACCATAAATGGCGATCTCCGATTCTTGGCACGAGATATGATGGCTTCAGGCGCAACCACTGTTCTTGCAGTTCCTTTGATTGCTGAAGCGATGACCAAAATTTTATTTGCAGGCATAAATGATAAAGATAAGGTCGAGAAACTGAAAAAATTGGTTGAGTCAAATTCGATTGTCAAATATTTTGGCATGAGAAAAGTAAAACCCAAATTGATGTTGCTGAAAAGCCATGTTTTTCCAAACATGAAATATGTTGTTTGCGGAGGCGCACACTTGGATCTGGAAATCGCTCATATCCTGGATGCATTTGAAATACAAGTTCTGCCGGGTTATGGAACGACCGAATGCTCCCCAATGATTTCCGCCCCTCACACTGAGGCCATTGTCATTGAATCGGTAGGCACAATTCTACCCCATTGCCATGTCAAAATTGTCCAGGATGAAATCTGGGTAAAAGGCGAAAATGTGATGCTGGGCTATTACAAAGACGACGAAGCAAACCAGGAAGTTTTTGAAGACGGTTGGTATAAAACCGGTGATTTGGGTAGAGTTGGAAAAGATGATTTGATCTACTTTACCGGTCGAAAGAAGAATTTGATCGTATTAAAAAATGGCAAGAAAATTTCTCCCGAAAAAATTGAGGAACTGGTGGTCAAAATTCCATTGGTGAAGGATGTCGTAGCCTATGGAGCCACTTCAGGAAACTATGCCGACGACGTTAAACCTGCCGTTATGATTTATCCCGATCCTGAGCTATCAACGGGAATGACCAATTATGAAATACTTAACGAAATCAATCGCGAGATCGAAAAAATCAATACAAAACTACCCATGTTTCAACAAATTCAGGGCGTGACCCTAAGGGATAAAGAATTTGTTAAGACAGCATCCAAAAAAATCAAACGCGAAATGATATAAAGAGAGTGAGGCTATTATGTTTGAGACTGTTGAAAAAATCGTATATGACGTTACTGGAAAAAAGGGCTTGACCATGGATACGGATTTTGTTTCGGATCTCGGCTTGAATTCCCTTGATATCATCAACTTGGTAAGTGCATTTGAAAAACATTTCAAAACAAAGGTGCCCAATCGGGAAATATGGAATTTACGCCAAGTCAGGGATGTGGTCAAATACATTGAATCCAAGGGTTATGTCGAAAAATAAAGCAAAATAAAGGGCATGTTCCAATCGGTATGTGCTCTTTTGTTATGGTGAAAATACAGAAAAATACAGCGAACACATTTGATTGAACTGCGGTTGCTATGATATAATAGTGCAGATAATTGTACGGATGCGACTGCTGACAGGAGAGGAGGGTGTATGAAACCCAAATATAAACGGATCATTCTAAAAATCAGCGGAGAGGCTTTGGCCGGAGAATACGGTTTTGGCATCAAAGAAGAAATGGTACAGACTGTAGCCCATCAAATCAAAGAAGTCTACGAAATGGGTGTCGAAGTAGCCATTGTAGTGGGAGGCGGCAATTTTTGGCGGGGCCGCACAAGCAAAAGCATGGATCGGGCCACAGCGGATTATATGGGGATGCTGGCGACCATCATCAATGCCATGGCATTGCAGGATGCATTTGAGGCCATCGGCATACCAACTCGGGTTCAGACCGCCATCGAAGTGAAAGAAGTGGCAGAACCTTACATTCGCCGTAGAGCGATTCATCACCTGGAAAGCAAAAAAGTGGTCATTTTCGGCGGTGGAACCGGAAATCCATTCTTTTCAACGGATACCACAGCGGCGCTTCGAGCAGCCGAAATTGACGCGGACATTATACTTTTGGCTAAAAAGATTGATGCGGTATATTCGGATGACCCGGAAATCAATCCCAATGCCACTCGATACGAAGAATTGACCCACCAGCAAGTGCTGGAGCAAAATCTAAAAGTCATGGATTCCACGGCGGCATCTTTGTGCAGAGACAACAATATTGGAATACATGTTTTTGCATTATCAGAAGAAGGAAATGTGATAAAAGCCGTTTGCGGAGAAAAAATTGGCACCATCATTCGTTAGAGGAGGAATAAAATGAGCGATTTACTGATCAACCACCTGGAAGAAAAAATCACCAAAACAAAGAGTACGTTGAAAGAGGAACTAAATACCGTGAGAGCCGGAAGGGCCAACGCATCACTATTGGACAAGATTATGGTGGATTATTACGGATCCCCGACACCTCTCAAACAATTGGCCAATATCTCGGTACCGGATCCGCGTACGCTTTTGATCACCCCCTTTGATCCAAAGTGCGTTTCTGACATCGAAAGGGCAATCAACACTGCCAATTTGGGGATCAATCCATCCAATGACGGGAAGTCCATTCGATTGGTCATTCCACAGGTAACGGAAGAACGCAGAAAAGAATTGACCAAAACAATCAAAGGCCTGGGGGAGGAAGCGAAGGTGGCGGTTCGAAACCTGAGGCGACACACCAATGAAGAAATCAAAAAAGAAGAAAAGGCCGGGGAATTGACAGAAGACGATGTAAAAAGAGAAATGGAAAAAGTGCAAAAAACGACGGATGATGCCATCAAAAGCATCGACGAAATCATTTTGTCAAAAGATAAAGAAATCATGGAAGTTTAAACTGGATGCTGGAAAAAAATAAAATACCCAAACACGTTGCCATTATTATGGATGGCAACGGACGGTGGGCGGCACAACGAAACCTGCCAAAAGTAGCCGGTCATAACGCAGGAATGAAAGCTATGAAGGAGATTGTCAAAAAGGCTTCTTCCTTGGGCATCGGGTATCTGACCGTTTATGCTTTCTCCACGGAGAACTGGAAACGTTCCACCGAGGAGATCAATGGCATTTTTCGATTGATTGTGACCTATGTGGATAAAGAACTTAGGGAACTTCACGAGAACAACGTTCGCGTTCGAATCCTTGGGGACTATTCCAAATTGCCGCAAGATGCTGTGAACCGCCTCGAAAAAAGCATTGCCGTGACCCAGGGAAATACCGGGTTGCAATTTAATATTGCATTGAATTACGGCGGACGGTTCGAAATCCTTGAAGCGGTCAAATCATTGGCACTGGAAGTCAAGGAAGGATTTATTTCACCTGAAGACATCACAGAAGAGATGATATCTTCCCACCTAAGTACAGGACTTGCCGGAATTCCTGATCCTGACTTGTTGATCCGCACCAGTGGGGAAACACGAATTTCCAATTTTTTGCTATGGCAAATCGCATACTGCGAATTGGTTTACTCCAAAGCTTTATGGCCGGATTTCTCACCGGAGCTGTTCGAAGAAATGTTATTGGAATATCAGCAAAGAGACCGACGTTATGGAGGAAGAACGAAATGAAGACAAGAATCCTTTCTGCATTCATTATGTTGCCGCTATTGGCCTTCCTTTATCTGGGCGGTCTATGGCTCGTCGTCATGGTTTTTGCCATTGGCGTTCTGGGCGTGAGAGAGTTTTTCAAAGGATTTGCCACTTTGGGCGTGAAACCATCCTACCCTATTGCCGTGGTTTCAACGATTGGGCTATACATCATTTACCTTTTCAATGGGAAACCGGAATGGTATTTACTCTGGGGTTTTTTGTCCGTTCTGGCCAGTTTGCTTTACTTATTCAATATCGACCAAAGAAAACTGGAAGATGCCATGGCAACCATAACCGGCATTTTTTATATTGTGTTTTTTTCCTTCCATGTCGTACTGATCGAAAAAACAGGGGATGCAGCCATTTTGATCTGGTTGGTTGTATTGTCAGCTTTTGGATCCGATATCATGGCTTATTTTACAGGAATGGCTATCGGACGGCACAAGCTTTGCCCGTCAATCAGCCCCAAAAAGACCGTAGAGGGTGCAATCGGCGGTGTTGTCGGCAGCATTCTGATCTGTGGGGTTTTCGGGTTCATTTTTGCAGGTGGGTATTTTTGGCATTGTTTGATCATCGGTGGGATCGGAGCGATGATCTCACAATGTGGCGACCTGACCGCCTCTGTTTTCAAACGAAAAATGGGCATAAAAGATTATGGAAACCTCATTCCGGGGCATGGGGGGATTTTGGACAGATTTGACAGTGTGCTTTTCACTGCACCAGCAGTGTTTTACTATATCGTTTTGGTGATCAAGCCATGAAAAAAATTTCCATTTTAGGCAGTACCGGTTCCATCGGCACCCAGACATTGTCCGTCATTTCCCAAAATCGTGAAGCTTTTGAAGTCACGGCGCTTTGTTGTGGCTCCCGCGTGGAGGATCTGGCGAGGCAAATTCCCATCTACCATCCTACATTGGCGGTGACGGCGGATCAAAAGGATGCGCTGACCCTGCAGCATCAATTCCCTTGGATAGAGGTTGCATGGGGCGAGGAAGGCCTGATTCAAGCCGCTACCATGGATTGTGACATGGTCGTCAATGGATTGATGGGCATAAGGGGATTTCGACCGACCTTTGAAGCGGTGATGGCAGGAAAAGACATCGCTTTTGCCAACAAGGAAACATTGGTGGCCGGGGGTGAAGTCGTCATGGCTGCCGTCAAAAGCAAAGGTGTTCGGTTGTTGCCTGTCGACAGTGAGCACAGCGCCATTTTTCAATGCTTGGAAGGAAACCGTCCCGATGAGGTAAAACGCATCATCCTAACCGCGTCCGGAGGGCCTTTTCGAGGTTGGACCAAGGATCGACTTGACAATGTGACGCCAACCCAGGCGTTGAATCACCCCAATTGGTCCATGGGACCAAAAATAACCATCGATTCTGCGACAATGATGAATAAAGGCCTGGAAGTCATTGAAGCCAAATGGCTGTTTGATTTACCCGAAAATCAAATAGATATTTTGATTCACCCACAGAGCATTATCCATTCCATGGTGGAATTCGTCGACACATCCGTTCTGGCTCAAATGGGGTTGCCTGACATGAGGTTGCCGATTGCATATGCATTGAATTATCCGGATAGACGGCCCAATTCATTGCCTGCGCTGGATCTGGCCGGTATGTCGCTGACCTTTGAGAAGCCGGACAGGGAAACGTTTACGGCCATCAATCTGGCCTACCAGGCGGCTGCCATGGGAGGAACCTACCCCGCGGCCATGAACGGAGCCAACGAAGCGCTGGTGGATTTGTTTTTGCAGAAAAAAATCGGCTTCACTCAAATCACTCAAATCACTGAAGACATTCTGTCGCACTATGATGACTGCTACCCGTTGACACCGGAGGGGATTCTGGCTGCGGACCGGGAGACCAGAGAAGTCGTCACGATGAAATATGGGGAGAATAACCAATGACATTAGCAACAATACTTTATGCGGCTTTGATGTTCTGTGTTCTGATTTTTGTTCATGAACTGGGACATTTTATTGCTGCAAAGTCTTTTCATATCAAAGTCAACAAGTTCGCACTGGGCATGGGGCCGGTTTTATTGAAAAAACAAAAAGGGGATACCGAGTATTCTCTTCGTCTGTTTCCCATTGGCGGCTTTTGCGCCATGGAAGGAGAGGATGAAGATTCTGACGATGAACGTGCTTTCAACAAAAAAAATGCTTGGCAAAAATCCATCGTTGTATGCGCCGGGGCATTGATGAACTTGCTGTTGGCGATTGTGCTCATGATTATCGTCATGCTGTATATTGGAAGCCCAACCACAACCATCGACGAAATCAAGGCGGACAGCCCGGCATTTACAGCAGGATTGCAAAGTGGCGACCAAATAACTGCGATTGGTGGGAAATCCGTCGATTCATGGAATGATATCACTAAACTCCTATCTTCGACCAAACTCAAAAAAATATCGTTCACCATTATGCGTGATGGGAATCAGATGGATTTTGTCACCGGCTTTACCAAGGATGAAAATGGACGAAAAATCATTGGCATCACCCCAAAGCTTATTCGTAATCCCGCTTATGCGGTGCGGGATGGCATTTCGGGCACCTACCACATGGGGGCGATGATGTTGGGTCTGATCAAACAACTGTTTACAGGTGAAGTTTCGGTAAAAGAACTGTCCGGACCGGTTGGAATCGTTTATATGACAGGCATGACAGTGAAGGCGGGCTTTTCCAACTTCATCTACTTCATGGCGCTTTTGAGTCTCAATCTAGCCATTGTGAATATGCTTCCCCTCCCGGCGTTGGACGGTGGACGGTTGCTCTTCATCATCATTCGAAAAATTACAGGGAAGGCAATCACTGATGACATTGAGGGAAAAATACATTTTATCGGTATCATGTTGCTGTTTGGCTTGATGATATATGTCACTTGGAATGATATTGTTCGCTTTGTGGTGCCATTTTTCCAATAAAAACAGGATGAACCCATACCAGATCGGATTATCCGGAAAGGAATCCCTATGACTAGAGCTGTATTTTGCGGCAATGTGCAGATTGGCGGTGGCGCACCGGTTTCCGTTCAATCCATGATAACAACAAAAACAACAAATATCCCTGATGCATTATCTGAAATTAAAGCTCTGGCATCTGCGGGTTGTGATATTGTGCGGCTTGCCATCCCTGACATGGATTCGGCTTACGCCTTTGGTGAAATACGCCGTCAGGTCGGGATTCCATTGGTGGCGGACATCCATTTTGACCATCGACTGGCAGTGGAGGCCATCCGCCAGGGAGCGGATAAAATACGAATCAACCCGGGAAACATAGGAAGCCATGAGAAAGTGAGAGAGGTTGTTGAAGCGGCAAAAGCCCGTCACATTCCCATACGTGTCGGTGTGAATTCAGGTTCTCTGGAGCAGGATTTAGTGGATGCTAAGGGAATCTGCGCCGAGACATTGGTGGAAAGCGCATTGCGCAACGTCAGATTGATTGAATCCATGGGCTTTAACGATCTTGTGATCTCCATGAAAGCATCCAATGTAAAAATGACATATGACGCATACAAGCTAATCGCGACAAAAACCGACTACCCTCTGCATATAGGCATCACCGAAGCCGGTCCGCCGGATACTGCGATGCTCAAATCAGCAGTGGGTCTTGGTGGGCTGTTGCTCGCCGGGATTGGCGATACCATGCGGGTTTCCGTTACAGGCAATTCCATTTTGGAACCTAAAATCGCATTGGATATTTTGGCCGCTGCCGGACTGCGAAGACCTCAGATTGACTTTATTTCTTGTCCCACTTGTGGGCGAACCAAAGGAAACCTCGTGGAAATCGCGCAGATTATTGAAAAAAGATTGAAGAATGAAATTGAACCGGCACGAAGGCAAAAGGGTCTTCCCCCGTTGACGGTCGCCGTCATGGGCTGTGAGGTCAATGGACCCGGGGAAGCGCGGGAAGCTGATGTGGGGGTCGCCTTTGGCATCGACAGGGGCGTTCTGTTCGTGAACGGCCGTATTGTCAAAACTGTCAAAGAAAGTGAAATAGTAGACGAATTATTGCAACTGGTTGAGGGCTATGAAGCATATACTGGATAACATCAAAAAAGAAAATCAAACCTACGTCATCGAAAAAGCCGTTGTGTCCGGAGACAAGGGAATCCTAGCACTGGATATCAGGCTTAATTTTATTGTACCGATGAATAAGGTACGGGAAATCAAAAAATCCATGATGACTGATATACCGGATCTATCCGATGTGGAAATCCGATTCATATACGAAGATGTCGATTTGGAAATAAATGAATTGATGGATTTGTTCATCGAGCATATGATTGAAATGATCAACGGAAAATTCACTATAATCACCAAAACCATTTTTCCCCATGAATTTTATATCACTGACGACACCTTGGTGATATTTGCGTTGGGAGACACGGCGGTGGAGCGGCTCAATCAGGATGTCGCCCCAAAATTCTCCAGGCTTTTAGCCGACAATTTCAATATGAACCTCAAGGTTGAATTCGAAAACCATAAAGAGCGTTACGACAAAACATTTTCCGATCTTGAAAAACATGACAGGATTCAGGCGCACATCCAACATAAAGCATCCCAGCCCACGGGACCGACCGCCCAAAAAGACAAGAAAGAAAAAAAGATACCCAAAAGCCGCCTTTTGGGAAAACCCATCGTCGGAGAAGCGACGCCCATTTCCTCCCTGTCTGCAAACAGCGGACAGGTTGTGGTGCGGGGAAGCGTCTTTGAAATCATTGGAAAAGCAATTAAAAACAACAAAAAATTGGTGACCATCCTTTTATATGACGGCACTTCTTCCTTGTGCGCAAAAATGTTTGTCAATGATGAAAAATGGCAGGCCATTGAGGAAAATGTCAAGGAAAATGACGTGATTGTACTTCGTGGCGAAGTGCAATGGGATAATTTCAACAACGATATCATTCTGATGGCCAAGGACATGGAAAAGGGAAAAGCAACCGTCAGGGAAGACAATGAAAGCATCAAGAGGGTGGAGCTGCACGCACATACCAAAATGAGCGCGATGGATGGATTGAACGACCCCACCGCTTTGGTGCAGTTGGCCGCCAGTTGGGGTCATCCGGCGGTTGCCATAACCGATCATGGCGTGGTGCAAGCGTTTCCGGAAGCCTTTCATGCGGCCCAAAAGTCCGGAATCAAAATATTATACGGCTTGGAAGGCTATTTGTTTGACGACAAAGACCGGCAACTTCCAAATGGAGAAATCAATATCAAGGGAAAAGAGACCAGCCATATAATTCTATTCGCGCAAAACCAAGAGGGGCTTAAAAACCTTTATAAGTTGGTTTCCCTTTCTCACCTGAAGTATTTTTACAAAAAACCTAGAATTCCAAGGAGTGTTCTGTCCGCCCATCGTGAGGGGCTGCTTATCGGATCGGCCTGTGTGGAGGGGGAAGTCTTTAAAGGACTTCTCAACAATTACTCCGATGAGGCCATGGCAAGGGTAATCTCCTATTACGATTATTTGGAAATCCAACCTCTGTGCAATAATCATTTTCTGATTGATAAGGGAATTGCAAGCGGTGAGAATCAGCTGATTGAATACAACAAAAAAATAGTCGCCCTGGCAGAAGCCAACAATAAACCGGTGGTGGCGACATGCGACGCCCATTATGCCTCACCTGAGGAATCTTTGTACCGACAGATTCTCATGGCAGGTCAGGGATACAAGGACATTGAAGGAGACAAAGGACTATACTTTCGAACAACGGACGAGATGCTGGCGGAATTTCAGTATTTGGGCGAGGCGCGGGCTCGAGAGGTGGTGATCCATACACCGAGACAGATCGCGGAATCCATCGAAATTGTTAGACCTGTTCCCTCCGGGAAATTTCCTCCTGAAATTAAAGATTCAGATAAAATCCTCAAAAATCGATGTGAGGCCGCAGCAAAAGGGATTTATGGAGAACCTTTGCCCCAGCCGATTGAAGCCAGGCTGGAAAGAGAGCTGAACTCCATCATCAGCAATGGATATGCAGTGATGTATGTATCTGCTGAGATGCTGGTTCAAAAGTCGCTGCAAGATGGCTATCTGGTTGGATCGCGTGGGTCCGTCGGCTCTTCTTTTGCGGCGACCATGGCAGGCATCACCGAAGTCAACCCCTTGGCACCCCATTATATTTGTCCGTCATGCAAATATTTGGAGTGGGGAGACGAAAACCTTTATGACTGTGGTGTCGATATGCCGGAAAAAGAGTGCCCTCAATGTGGGGCCAAACTGAATCAGGATGGCTTTTCCATACGGTTTGAAACATTTCTGGGGTTTGAAGGTGATAAAGAACCTGATATAGATTTGAACTTTGCCGGCGAATATCAGTCCAGAGCCCATAAATACGTGGAGGAAATATTCGGCAAAGAAAATGTTTTTCGAGCAGGGACCATCGGTACCATTGCAGGAAAAACCGCATATGGATTTGTTAAAAAATATTTTGAAGAGCGGGGACTGCCGGTCAATAAATATGAAGTGGAACGGCTGACCAAGTGTTGCACTGGTGTGCGACGCACCACCGGTCAGCATCCCGGCGGCATCATCATCGTCCCCAAGGGCCATGATATCCATGAGTTCTGCCCTGTCCAGCATCCGGCCAATGATGGAACAACGGAAACGATCACCACCCATTTCGACTATCATTCAATTGATGAAAATTTGTTGAAGTTGGACATTCTTGGACATGACAATCCATCCATGATCCGACAATTGCAGGATTTGACCGGTGCGGATCCGCTGAAAGTCCCTCTTAAGGACCAGCGTGTCAATGGTATTTTCAATGGAATCGACGGTCTGGGTATTTTGGATCCGGATTATCGGTTCTCCCATGGCAGTTTTGGCATACCGGAATTCGGAACCCGTTTTGTCCGACAGATGCTGGACGAAACCAAGCCCGACAAGTTCGCGGATTTAGTTCGAATTTCAGGATTTTCCCATGGTACCAATGTTTGGATCAATAACGCTCAGGAATTCATCAAAAATGGAGAGGCGACGATGAAAGATGCCATTTCCACCAGGGATGACATTATGAATTACCTGATCCTAAAAGGTTTGCCGAATAAAGACTCCTTTACCATTATGGAAAAAGTCCGAAAGGGCAAAGGCTTGTCGGAAGAGCAGGAGCAACTGATGCGGGAGCATGATGTGCCATCATGGTATATTGAATCCTGCAAAAGGATTGAGTATATGTTTCCCAGGGCCCATGCGGTCGCATACGTGATGATGTCATACAGAATCGCCTACTATAAGGTCTATTATCCTGCCGAATTTTATGCGGTGTATTTCACCACCAAGGTGACTGATTTCAATTGGGATATCATCCAAAAGGGATCCAGGGGAATTTTGGAGCGCATTGACTTTCTGGAGTTGAAAGGTAGAAACGCCACCAAAAAAGAAGAAGACGAAGTCACAGTGCTGGAAGTGGCGTATGAAATGTATTCCCGGGGATATCAATTTGAAAAACCCAGATTGGGCCAGTCCGCCGCCGTTCGTTTCACCATACGTGATGGGCGGATCCAAGTGCCCCTTTGCGCGCTGGACGGTGTCGGAGAAAATGCAGGCAGAGCGATTGAGGAGGCTTTCTGTCAAGAAGCCTTCGCAACGGTGGATGACCTACGTGAACGCACCAAGGTGAATAAAACAGCCATTGAGGCCTTACGGAAGTGCGGTGCATTGGAGGGAATGCAGGAATCGGACCAGATGTCACTACTTTAATAATAAGTAATTTGTAGTATACTTATTGCCATGACGGTGTATCCATCATGGCAATTTTTTTGACTGTGAAGAAGTTGTCGAAAAATGAACTGAAAGTAAAAATTGCGCTTTTGAGATATTATTTTATATGCATTTTGCACATATAATACAAGCAGAACAGAAAGTAGGTGTTTTGCTGA
>Ga0183100_1000462_pt1 | contig 32850 bp, 32 predicted proteins | sample Biomet2_FD_127789 | JGI IMG/M metagenome (GOLD analysis project Ga0183100, IMG submission 127789) | Microbial communities from bioreactor (seeded with anoxic lake sediment) at LBNL, California, USA - Biofuel metagenome 2 | ecosystem: Engineered > Bioreactor > Anaerobic > Unclassified ... | reverse complement strand
ATCTCTCTGGGCAATCGGGGATTTTTTCATATTTGCCCTTAGCTTCCACGGCTGCTTTTAAACGTAAAGAACCTCCAGAGTTTTCAAAGAACAGCCGCTTTCTACCCAGATTGTCTTCATCTACATAGTAAAATTTCTCTTTGATTTCTTGGATTAAATCTTCAGAAAAATAGCTCTTATCCATTCTGATTCACCCTTTCACATTAACTACAAAATTTTATTTACATCTATACCGTTCCATTATTGTCATCACACGTTTAACTGCATCAATTGCATCATTATGATTTTGTGAGAAATTAACTCTGAAACTATGCGTAAATTGTGGTCCAAATTCCGTGCCGGGAGTAATTGTAACACCGGTCAATTGTCTTACTATCTTTGCAAAGCTGCTGATACTAACATCCATCGGTGGTAATGAGGGGAAGATGTAGCTTCCACCATCTGTCTTACGCACTTTACAACCTTCATGACTTCTTACTACATCCACCAAATCATCCCTGATTTTTTGATGTTGAGCAATTCTATCAGCCAGCCAACCTTCAGGTTCATCAAACCAACATCTCAATACGTGCTGTGAATAGCCAGGCGCCCTTAAAGTCACAATAGCTTGCAGTTTTTCCATTCTGTCAATAATCCATTTAGCACCAAAAGCTGTTCCTAACCTGAAACCACTTAATGATTCTGTCTTAGATGGACCCATAATTGTCAGCATATTATCTGATTTATTTGCTAATGCTCTTAAATGTGTGTACGGATGGTTATCAAAAATCTGGCGAGAATATAATTCATCTACCATTAAAATGACATTATATTTCTTAGCCAATGCTGCAATTATTTCAATTTCATGCTGTGAATAGATAACACCGGTCGGATTATTGGGGTTGGAGAACAAAAATAATTTTACCCCCTGTTTAAATGATTCCTCTAAAGCAGGAAGATTAACACCTGCACAACTATCTTGACCTAAATAGTCCAATTTTACAGGTATTAATTCCCCTTCAAAGAATTCAACTAATTTGCGGTTGTCAAAGTAATCAGGCTCAACAATAGCGACTTTATCACCACGTCCGACTAAGCAACCTAATGCTAAGAACAAAGCTCCTTGGGTACCAGGAGTAATAATGAGTTCATTATCCGGATCAATAGGCGCACCGGTAAATTTTGCCAATTTTGCAGCCACATTTTCACGTATGGATGCACCTCCTCGATATTCAGTATAGGCAACACAGCCACCTTTTTTGAAACCTTCAATAAAAAGCTCCAAAGAGCCTGGTGTAGGAATGTGCGCATCAACATCTCCGTGGGAAAAATTAACTTCAGGCCCTGCCAATTTTTCTCCTCTGATTTCCATGTTTTCAGTTTTCTGACGTGTCTCTTGCCCAGGGGCATTATCAATGCCCAATCTTTTGAATTTTTCTGCTAAATAGTCCATACATTTTCCTCCTTATTAACTGATATTTTCACTGTTTTCATTAATCTACTTTTATTCTACCTTTGCAAACAAATAAATACCAATTCATATATTTATAACTTAATATATAAATAAACTTATACTTAAAAATGAGATATTTCTAGTATTTATGCGGTTTATTACTTGTTTTTTGACATTTTTTTAAGTATACTAGCATAAATACAGGAGATGATGTTAAGTGGATAAAGTTATGAAATATATCATGGTCATCAGCGAAGAGCAAAGTTTTTCTAAGGCTGCACTAAAATTATTTATTACTCAACCTGCACTTAGTACCATTGTAAAAAAAGAAGAATTAAAGTATGGTGCACAATTTTTTTATCGCGGGGTAAAACCCATTATACTTACTGAAGCAGGTGCTAAATATATCCAGGCAGCCAAAAAAATGCAGACAATTGAGGAAGCCCTATATAGAGCTATTAAATCCTCCGGGACCAATAACATTGGCACTATAACTATTGGTAGTTCTGCGTTTTTTTGTTCAAATATGCTTCCATCTATAATATCTGCATTCAAAAAAGAAATGCCCTGCGATATCAAAACAATTGAACAAAACACCGAGGATTTAAACGTTTCTCTGCAAAACGGCAGTATTGACTTTCTTATTGGTGTAGATGATATTACCGAGAGAAAAAGCAAGAAAATTTTTCTTAAAGATGAGCATGTAATCGCTGCTGTTCCCAAGTTACTAATAAATAACGACGAGCTTCTTAAATACGCTTTACCAACAAATGATATTATATCCGGTCACTACTTATTTTCTAGTCAGCCTCCTATTGATTTTAAATATTTTAATAACCTACCCTTTGTCCTTCTAGCAAAGGGCAATGAAACATATTATATGGCAAAAAAAATATTTCAGAAGTATAAAATTTATCCTTCTGAAATAATTTATATGTCACAAATGCAATCCTCCTATTTTTTCGCTATTAATGATAAGAGAATTGTCTTTATTAGAGCTGCATTGTTAAAGTATATAGAACCTAGTTCTAAAATGTTGTACTTTAAGATTGATGATTCCTTATCTACTCGGGGAATTTACATTTTTTATAAAAAGAAAAAAAGGCTTACACCTCTGATGCAAGCCTTTGTCAGTTACTGCCAAAATCATTTTTGATTTAACGTACTCAACTACACTTTAGCATTAAGCTACAGCACAGTCCATAATGCATTTATAGCTCTTTTGGGAAGACGAGGAAATCTGCGGTGTAATTATGCAATAAAAGTCAAACACTTTTTCCAAAAAAATACTACATATTCTTATATCGCAACCTATATTTAAATAAGGTCTTAAATTAACTTTCTCGGTTTGGCCAGCATAGCTTTTACCAGCTTCAAACATATTTTTAAAATACCTAAATAACAAACTAGACAAAAAGTCGGCATTAATCTGCTCTTTTGTCTAGTTTATTATTATTTGTTTAAGTTTGTTCTATACTGTCATCTGCAAAAAAAATAACGGTCATCGGAAACCCGATAACCGCATTATTTATTGGTGGAGACAAGCGGGATCGAACCGCTGACCTCTTGCATGCCATGCAAGCGCTCTCCCAGCTGAGCTATGCCCCCAAAAGACTTACCCTGCTATTATAATTTATTATCTAAATCTTTGTCAATAGGTTTATCCGTCATTTCTGGTTCATCTTGATTTTCGATAATGGAGGTCCAGCCTTTTTCTTGTAGGATTCTGCCTTCTTTCATGAGCTTTCCTAGCGCGCGTTTAAAAGCCGCTTTGGAAATACCAAAAACATCTTTGATTATTTCCGCCGGTGTATCATCCCCATAGGGCATAGCTCCCTGGCGTTTTTCCAACAGAGCTAAAATCACGTCAGCATCAGTAATACGAGCGTCTTGTTTAAGTGCACGCATCGATAAATCAAGTCTTCCGTCCTCACGAACAAAAGTAACACGCCCTGTAACCTTTTGTCCAAAATCTAAGCGACCGGAGGGCACTTCACTTCTATGGATAAAACCTATGTATCGCTCTGTAGTAACAATGAAGAACCCTTCAGGCAAAATATTATAAACCGTACCTGTAAGCATTTCACCTTTTTTTACATCTTTAGCAGATACAGAAGCCTTAATCATCTCTTCGTATACTTTCATGCTTACTGCTTGCCGTCCACTTTTATCACGGTATAACCTTACCCAAATGAATTGTTCCGGAGCCACATGTCCGCTCATTTCACTGTAAGGTAAAAATACCCCACGTTCTGCTCCAATGTCTACAAAGCCGCCATTTTTAGTCACAGAGAGCACTTTAACATACCCCAATTGCCCCTCTTGCATTTTGGGCAATTTGCTGCTAGCAGTCATCCTACCGTGAGGATCTAGATACAAGTAAACTTTTACCTTGTCGCCCACTTTCACAGGCGTGTCTTGTTGCATTTTGTGCAATAAAATATCATCAGAGGTACTGCCTGTGCCGGCATCCAAAAATGCACCCATTTCATTTTCACGTAAAACAGTCATTTCACAAACGTCGCCAACGCGATGAACACCTACTGTTTTTACTTCAATCTTCTTTTTTTCTTCCATCATTTGTTTTCTTTCTCCACATAAGTCTCGGACGGTGCATCCGCCCACAATTGTTCTAAATTATAAAAATTGCGTTCTTCTTCTAGAAAAATGTGAACTACACAATAACCATAGTCCATAAGTATCCATTTCCCCTCGGCATAGCCTTCTTTATGCATGGGCAATATTTTAGCTTCAGCCATTTTATCTTCTATATTATCGGCAATAGCTTTAACTAATGTAGTGTTACTAGCACTGCAAATAATGAAATAATCCGTCACCGGTGAAATTCCATCCATATTCAGTAATAAAATATCATTTGCTTTCTTATCAGCAGCGAAAGCTGCTATTTGGTTTGCCATTGTTTTTACGTTTGTCATGTACTTTACCATCTCCTCTTAAATTTTTTCTATTTCTCTATGTGGAATCTTTAATTCATCTAAAGATTTTGTTACTTGCTTAGGTGATGTTACCCAATAGCTAAGGCCATCAATAGTTTTGAAATCACCAAATACCATTTCGGATTGAACTCTTTCACCGCCAAACAATTTGAAACTATTTGCAGCTCTAATCATAGTCAAAGTATCCATATCAGTTTCTACATTTTTTTCCAATGCCCCGGTTATTGCGGGTAATTTTACTACATTACTCACGCTAAAAAACTCGCTAGCCAAAGCTTTGAAAAATTTCTGTTGCCGCTGTACTCTGCCAATATCGCCTAGTTCATCATGTCTAAAACGCACGTATTCTCCGGCTTTTTCGCCATCCAAATGCTGAAACCCTTGTTGCAGATGAATCTTCAAATTAGCATAGGGATCCTCATAGTTCATATTATGGTCTACGTACAAGTCCACGCCGCCCAAAATATCCATAATTTGGATAAAGCCCTGCCAATTAGCCAAAATGTAATAGTGTATAGGAATTTGTAATAAATTAGCAACTGTTTGTTTAGCCAGCTTTATACCACCATAAGCATAGGCAGCGTTAATCTTATCCGGAGTGCGGTGCCCAGGAATGCTTACACGCGTATCTCTGGGAATAGACAATATTGACACCTCATTATGTTCAGTGTCAAAACTCACCACCATAATAGCATCAGTACGCTTGGGCGTATTTATTGCAAAGTCTTCGCTATCGCCATCATCAATACCCAGCAGCAAAACATTTATACGCTTATTTAATATTTCGTCAGTCCCAATATCTTCTGTCGATGCCACTACCGGAACCTTGGGTGCAAACAATATTTTAAAAGCCATCCGTCCTAAAAAGAAACTTCCGACAACTAAAGCAAGTGAAATAACAATAAATAATAGCAAACGCCCCCAACGAACTCGTCGTTTAAACTTTTTGGGGTTTTTGCTTAATTCTTCGTCACTCATTAATCCGCTCCTATCTACCAAGCTTTTCTTTTTTATACTTAATTGCTATTTCATTATACCCTGCAATACAACTTGGATGAATTAATAAATCATATTCCAATAAATAGCGGATAGTCTGAGCATAAGCTTTAAACATAGCTTTTTCCAAATCAATTTTTGCCAAATTATACATTTCTTCAATGCCAGGGAAACTTCTTGTAGGTTCCAGTAGATCAGCTAAATATACCACCATTGCTAACCTACTCATATGTGGCGCACCGGTAGTATGATACAAAATTCCTTCTAAAATTTCTTTGTCCGTAACCCCGTATTTATGCTGCGCATAATAAACTCCTATTTTGGCATGCAATAAAATCGGTTGGTTACTTTCTACATCATCTATTTCAATCCCTAGTTCTGCTACTTTGTCCAAATTTTCGCGGCTTGGTATCTCTCGTCCGCAATCATGTAAAAGCGCTGATATTTCTGCTTTTTTCACGTTTACGCCGTGAGCCAAAGCAAATTCTCTAGCAGTTTTACAAACAGCTATTGAGTGTTCATATCTTTTACTGGGCAAAGATGCCTTTAATAGCTCCTTCATTTCTGTAAGTTCCATGTTCTTTGGCTCCTTTCGAAAAATAAAACAGAAAAACCACTACCGGCGGTAGAGGTCTTTCTGTTGAATATACTCCGCTACTGCCTTAGGCACCAATTCGTCAATAGAATGCCCTATTTTAACACGTTCTCTTATTTCTGTGGAAGAAATATCTACTTCCGGTGTATTAACCCAGAGAATTCTTTTATTACCTAACTCTCCAAAAGTTTCGATTACCTTATCCACGGTAAGTGCAAATCCTGGCCTAGTGGCTGCTACAAAGGTGCAAACCTGCATTATTTCCCGTACTCTATGCCACGAAGCCAGTTCAGCAACAGAATCCGCACCAATAATAAAGAAAAGTTCGTATTCTTTGCCATATTGTTCCTTTAAAGCTACGACTGTATCGTAAGTATAAGAAACGCCTTCGCGCCGCAACTCTATATCGGAAAGTTCCCAGTAAGGATGATCGGCTATTGCTAGTTCCGTCATTTTATAACGATCTTGAACCGGGGCAAATTCTCCGCCAATTTTATGCGGAGCAACATAAGCTGGGATAAACAATACTTTTTCTATGCCTAATTTCCTGCGCACAAATTCCACAGTAGCCAAGTGACCATTATGTATAGGATCAAAAGTCCCGCCCATAATTCCCAATTTCTTACGGTTCATTTCAGCATTCCTCTCTAAGTGCCCAAGTTTATTTTTATATTATAACAAGTAAAAATAACTTGTACAAGCAAATAGATAATAAAAGCAAGGATACCCAATAAAAGTAAGGCCTTTGCCCTGTCTTTCAAATCAAAAATAGTTTTGGGTTCATGGCAATATTTAATCCATGCCCGCCATATTTCAGCATAAGTTGTTTTGTTCTTATTCATAACGCAATGCATCAATGGGGTCCAGCAGTGCCGCTTGTCTAGCTGGATAAATACCAAAGAACAAGCCAATGCCCACGGAAAATACCACAGCAATAACAATGGCCCAAACAGAAATTACCGCACTCCAGCCGGCAAAATTTGCAATAACCAACGCTGTGACAACACCAAAAATTGTGCCGATAATACCGCCTGCAACACCTATAACTACAGCCTCAATAAGAAACTGTAATAAAATATTATTATAGGTTGCTCCCAAAGCCTTTCTAATACCAATTTCTCTCGTTCGTTCTGTAACAGATACCAACATAATATTCATAATACCAATACCGCCAACCAATAGACTAATAGCAGCAATAATACCTAACAACAAAGTTATTGTACCGGTAGTCTCAACCATGGTCTCCATTAAAGCAGATAGGTTTCTGACGGTAAAATCATCGTCGCCGCCTACTTTAATCTTATGTCTTGTACGCAGCAAAGCTTCAATATCTGCCTGTGCTGAATCCACAGTGTTCTCATTTTCAGCTTGAACTGTTATATTTCTAATATAGGTAATTCCCATTACCCTTTGCTGAGCAGTAGTTAAGGGAATATATACCACGTCATCTTGATCTTGGCCATTAGCTGATTGGCCTTTGGCCGCTAATGTGCCAATAACTTGAAAGGGTGACTTATTTATACGAATTATTTTTCCTACAGGTGACCCTTCAGGATACAAATTATCAACAACAGTCTGTCCGATAACACAAACACGGCTTCTGCTGTTTAAATCTCTGTCCGTAAACATGTGCCCATCATCTATTTTAAAACTTCTAATGTCAATAATATTAGGCGTAGTTCCTTCTACAGTAGATGTCCAATTTTGATTGCCTACAACCAACTGATAGCTAGATTGTACAGATGGTGCAACATATTTTACACCATCAACATTTTTTTCAATAGCTTTAGCATCATCATAGGTAAGCTTAGACCCACTACCGGCTGCTATTCTTGCACCGGACGCAGTACGGCCACCAGACATAATAATAAGCAAATTACTTCCTAAACTGGAAATGTTGTTCTTAACCTGCTCTTGCATGCCAAAACCCAAAGAAACCATGGCAATAACGGCACCAACACCAATAACAATGCCTAACATGGTCAAGAAAGTACGAAGTTTATTCGTAATCATGCCATCAATGGCCATTTTTATACATTCTTGAAACATTAGAGGCTACCTCCGTTCATCACTAACCATCTTGCCATCACGCATAGTGACGATTCTTTCTGTCATTTCGCCAATCTCCGGTTCATGAGTTACCATAATTATAGTTCTGCCTTGAGCATTTAATTCTTTGAAAATATCAATAATTTCAAAAGTAGACTTGCTGTCTAAATTGCCCGTAGGCTCATCGGCCATAACGATAGCCGGATTATTAATAAGTGCTCTGGCGATAGCTACACGTTGCCTTTGCCCGCCTGACATTTCATTTGGTTTATGCTCTAAGCGATCGCCTAGACCTACTGATTCCAAAGCTTTTTTTGCTCTTTCACAACGTTCATCATAGTCAATCCCAGCATAGATCAAGGGCAATGCTACATTATCCAACGCACTAATTCTTGACAACAAATTAAAGTTTTGAAAAACAAAGCCTATTTTATGATTACGAGTTTTTGCGTATTCGTCGTCAGTATATCCGGCTACATCCTTACCATCTAAATAATATTGTCCGGAAGTTGGACGATCCAAGCATCCTAAAATATTCATCATAGTAGACTTGCCCGAGCCCGATGGTCCCATGATGGCTGTAAAAACGCCTACTTCAAAATTAACAGTCACATGATCCAAAGCATGCACAACAGAATCACCCATAACGTAAGTCTTCATTATATCTTTTAATTCAATGACTGCCATTAGCCTGCTCCTTTACTTACATTCCCGGTCCGTGTGGTCCGCCGCCACCAAGCATGTTGTTTTTTTGAGTCGTAGTCGTTACTTTAGTAGCCTTAACTAGCAATTTTTGTCCTTCTTGCAAGTCTCCGGTAACCTCAACAGTATCATCACCAGCCATTCCTACTTCTACATTTACATTAGTTATAGCTTTAGTTTTTTCATCATAAACTTGTACATACTTTTGTTTTCCTTCAGTGCGTAAGCAAGTAGTCGGTACCATAAGAACATCAGCCTTTTCGCCTATTACAATATTTGCTCTAGCCGTCATAGTTGGCAATAATTTACCGTCAGCATCATCAACATCAACATATACCTTATAATATATAACATTATTCGTCGTTGTAGCACTACGTGATATTAGGCGGACTTTCCCGGTAAAAGTACGATCCGTATAAGAATCTACGGTAAATTCAACCTTTTGGCCGGCAACCACTTGGCCAATGTCTGATTCATCCACCATTAACTCTATTTGCATTTTATTTAAGTTTGCCACAGACATCAAAACCTGCGGCGTAGAAATACCTGATGAAACGGTTTGCCCGACCGGTGTAGGTTTACCTATAATAGAACCGGAAATAGGAGCATAAATAGTTGTATCTTTGGTATTTGATACGGAACTATCATAGTCTGCTTTAGCTACGATATAGTCAGCTTCCGCTGTATCGTAATCACTACGGGCAATAGCTCCTTGGCTAATCAAAACTTTATATCTATTATATTTAGCAGTAGCATCAGTAAGCAAAGCTTCTTTTTGTTTTTGTGTAGCTAATAAAGTAGTATCATCCAGCTGTACTAGCTTTTGCCCTGCTTTTACTTGTTGATTCTCCACTACAAAGACCTGAGTAATACGGCCTGTTATTTTGGAGTTAATATCAACATTATCAACAGCGCTTAAAGCACCGGTGGCAGAGATGGTTTTTCTTACGGTCCCCCGCTCTACAGCAGCGGTCTTTACGACCGGTTCACTAGCCTTCTCTTTACTTTGGTAGTATTTATATCCACCAAAACCTGCCGCAATAAGCACAAGGGCAATGATTATTAGATACTTGTTCTTTTTTAGAAACTTCACCATGGTCATCTCACTTTCCAACTAAATATAATACAACTAGCATTATCATGCATTTGTTTTCCATTAATATACATTAAAAAAGTGACAGAATAATGTTTTTTTCCACATACCTGCCACTTTTTTTATATTACCTTATCTGCCCATTCCCATTAATTAAATATTTGAAAGTTGTAAGCTCCGGCAATCCCATAGGTCCTCTAGCATGAAGTTTTTGTGTGCTAATACCAATCTCTGCGCCAAAACCAAATTCGAATCCATCAGTAAAGCGTGTCGACGCATTTACATAAACAGCTGCAGCATCAATAGCCGCCTGAAATCTCCTAGCATTAGCATAATTTTCCGTTACAATAGCCTCAGAATGACCTGTACCATATTTACGTATATGCTCTATTGCTTCCTCCATGTTATTGACAATTTTCACGTTCACGTGTAAATCACCATATTCAGTCCCCCACGCACTTTCGGTAGCGGCATTAATTTTATCGTCATATTTTCTAGAACCATCATCACCGATAATAATAACACCAGCCTGCTTATATTTAGCTAGCATAAGCGGCATGAACTTCTCAGCAATGTCTTTATGTACCAGCAGGGTTTCCATGGCGTTACAAGTAGATGGTCTAGAAACTTTAGCATTAAAAGCAATGGCAACTGCCATATCCACATTAGCAGAAATATCTACGTAAGTATGACAAACACCGGCGCCTGTTTCAATAACAGGAACAGTGCTGTTTTTTACTACCATTTGAATTAGACCCGCACTGCCACGGGGAATAACAACGTCAACCAGGCCATCTAAAGTAATCAGCGCATCTACCGCAGTACGATCAGCTGTGTTAATAAATTGAACTGCTCCTTTGGGCATGCCTACGTGCTCACCTGCTACGGCTAAAACATCACTAATAACTTTATTAGAATTAATAGCCTCGGAACCGCCTTTTAAAATTACTGCGTTGCCTGACTTAATACACAAACCTATAGCATCTGCGGTTACATTTGGCCTAGCCTCATAAATAATACCAATAAGACCCAATGGCACCTTAACCTTCGTGATAGTTAGCCCATTTGGCAAAGTTCTGCCATCAACGATTTGACCAACCGGATCAGGCAACTGTGCTACTTTGCGTAAGCCCTCGGCTATGGCTTCCAACCGAACATCAGTCAAAAGCAAGCGATCCAAAAAGGAACCTCGCATTCCTTTTTCACGACCTAGTTTCATATCCAAAGCATTTGCATTTAAAATGCGGCCCTGCTCAATTATTAGAGCATCTGCCATGGCAAATAATATTTTATTTTTTATTTTATCAGATAGCAAAGCTAAATCAATTTCAGCATATTTAGCTTCTCGTGCTTGTTCCCTTACAGTTTCCTGAACACCCATATTTCCCTCCTATTGTAGAAATATAAAGTACCACTAACACTTAATAACACAAGCGATTACTATAATTTATAAAATAACCAAATTATCACGATGGATTACTTCATCAAAATGTTTGTGCCCAATAAGTTCTTCTATTTCTGAAGTTTTAGCACCCTTAATTATATTTAATTCCTCAGAAGAGTAATTAGTTAACCCTCGAGCCATTTCATGGCCGGAACCATCAACTACGCTAATAGTATTTCCAGTTTCAAAGCAGCCAACAACTGTTGTTATACCGGCAGGCAAAATACTACACCCACCTGCCTTACATATTGCATTTGCACAACCATCGTCTACAACAATTTTGCCCATAATGCGGGCACCAAATGCCAACCAACGTTTGCGGAATTGCAGTCGGTTTTCTTTAGAAACAAATAACGTTCCTACCTCTTCACCGTTTAAAATTCTAGTAATAACATTGGGTTCTTCTCCCGAAGCAATAACTAAATTAATGCCGGAACTAACTGCCGCTTTAGCAGCTTGTAATTTGGTAAACATACCACCCACGGCATTTTTTGTACCTGCTCCGCCTGCACTAGCCTCTATTTCCGGAGTAATATCAGTCACCTCGGAAAGCAAGGTAGCAGATGGATTAGTCTGAGGATTAGCTGTGTAGAGCCCTGCTACATCAGATAAAATAATATCAACATCAGCATCTACAATACCAGCTACTAAGGCCGACATATTATCGTTATCGCCTATTTTCAGTTCATCCAAAGCAACAACATCATTCTCGTTAACTATGGGTATGACCTTTTGCTCTAACAATGCTTGAAAAGTATTGCGTGAATTAGTGTAGCGATGCCTGTCTACAGCATCTCCCTTGGTCAAAAGCACCTGAGCAACTATCTGGCCGTATTCTCCAAATAACTTTTCGTACACATGCATCAAAATGCCCTGTCCTACTGCAGCAGCAGCCTGTTTCCCCGGAATGGTCTTTGGTTTTTCAGCAAGGCCCAACCTATCCACCCCTACGGCCACAGCACCTGAAGTTACCAGAATAATTTCCCGACCTTGATTACTAAGGTCAGTCAATTCTCTGGCCAATCGTTCTATCTGCGTGAAATTCATTTTACCATTTGGATAGGTAATAGTACTCGTACCAACCTTGACGACTATTCTTTTGGCTTTTACCAATACGTCTCTGTTCACTTTTAAATACCTGCCTTTTATTCCTGTTCTTTATATTCAAAAACCATATCACGAATACGTATTGATTGGCCCTCTTTTACTCCCTTGGCCTTCAATGCCGCTTCAATACCTAATTTTCGCCAAATTAACTGGAAACGATACAACGCTTCTTCATTGTCAAAATTAGTCATAGCTACCAATCGTTCAATGTTTTTCCCTTTAATCTCGTAATTCGCATCCTCACAAGGAACGATTTCAAACGAATCAGGATTTTCCGGAGCTACTGCTTCAGCCATTTCTATTTCGTCAGGTACAAAGTTCTGTAACATCTCGTAAGCCTTGTACATAAGTGCTTGTAATCCTTCACCCGTAGCCGCTGATACCTTCATTATTTCGTAACCCTTACTCGTCACATATTCTGCTACTCTTTCATAATTTTCTTGAGCATCAGGTAAATCCATTTTATTGGCAACTACTAGTTGATGACGTTTAGCTAATCTTTCGCTATATAGAGCTAATTCCTTATTTATCTTGTCAAAATCTTCTACAGGGTCACGGCCGTCCATGCCTGATACATCTAGTACATGAAGAATAACTTTAGTGCGTTCTATATGCCGCAAGAAATCATGTCCCAGTCCTACTCCCGATGCTGCACCTTCAATAAGTCCCGGTAAATCCGCCAATACGAAACTACGTTCAGAATCAATGCGCACTACACCTAAAACCGGTGTCAACGTAGTAAAGTGATACGCAGCTATATCCGGACGAGCAGCAGAAACCCTGGATACGATACTTGATTTACCCACGCTGGGATATCCTACCATGCCTACGTCAGCTAACAATTTTAGCTCCAGCTTTACCCAAGAAGAATGTGCCGGTTCTCCTTTTTCAGAAAAGGTAACCCCCTGCTTAACTGCCGTTACATAACAAGCATTACCCTTGCCGCCACGACCGCCTTTAGCTACTGTGAACTTTTGTCCATCCTCGGTTAAATCCACAAGTATAGCATCAGTTGTGTCATCTCGTACCAAAGTTCCCATAGGTACTCGCACGATAACATCATCTGCCATAGCACCTGTACAATTTTTGGCTCCACCATTGGTACCTTTTTTGGCGACAAATTTACGTTTATAGCGAAAGTCCACCAAAGTATTTAAATTTTTGTCAGCTACTATGACGACACTACCGCCACGACCGCCATTACCGCCGTCAGGACCGCCGCAGGACACATATTTTTCTCTGCGAAAACTAGAAGCACCATCGCCACCGGCTCCGGCCTCCACATATATTCTTGCTCTATCAATAAATAACATGATATATCTCCGTTTCTATGAAATGAATATTCATTCCTATATTATATACTAAAAATACTAATAAAAAAACCCTGCAAGGGTTTTTGCAGGATAAAACTTAACTTCTAACATCTACGTCAAGACTTTATACCTGCCTGAATAAACAAAAAGTCCCCGTTACCTAAGTAACGGGGAACTATGTTGTGCAATTATGCTTCTGCTACGACAGGGTATACGCTTATTTGGCGTTTGTCTCTGCCTAATCTTTCAAAAGCAACAGTACCTTCAACTTTAGCATAGATAGTGTAATCACTGCCTATACCCACATTGTTACCAACATGGAACCTAGTACCACGTTGACGAACAATTATACTACCGGCTGTTACTAATTGGCCATTGTGAGCCTTTGTGCCCAAACGTTGAGCATTAGAATCACGACCATTATGAGAACTACCTGTACCTTTTTTATGTGCGAATAATTGTAATTGAATTTTAATCATGGTATTTCACCTCCTGTGTTCCTGAATACGAACACGCTGCGGATATTGTTCGGCAATATCTTTCAGCCCAATTTCCATGGTAGCCAAAATCGCTTGCGTTAAATCATCCGGCGTTTGTTTTAGCTCTACTTGCAGGTAACCGTCTTTAATTTCATAAGCGATTTCACACTGCAAATGCTCTTCTAGTCCATTAATAGCAACCATAGTCAAAGTAGACACAGCCGAACATACAATGTCCTGACCCTCAGGGGCAAAACCAGCATGTCCATTAACCGTATACCCAACTATTAGGTTACTTTCATTTTTTTCGATATTAATTCTAATCATTGTCTTATGCTTCGATAGAAGTAATTTCTACTTGAGTATATGGTTGACGATGGCCTTGACGCTTACGATAGTTAGCTTTTGCTTTATATTTGAAAACAAAAATTTTCTTGGCCTTGCCATGTTCCACAACTTTTGCAGTTACTTTAGCGCCTTCAACAACCGGTTTCCCGATCATTACATCACCATCATTAACTACAGTCAAAACTTTATCAAAAACAACATTTTCACCGGCTTCAACGGCTAACTTTTCTACATTAAGAACGTCGCCTTCGCTAACACGGTATTGTTTTCCACCTGTTTGAATTACTGCGTACATGAGTGCACCTCCCTCTTCTTATACTCGCCAAATACGGTACTCCTCGCGGAGATTTTAGAACCTCTTCGTGCGGTCGGAGATAGACTACTAGAGTCTATACTTGAATAGATTACCACATTGGTGTAACCTTGTCAAGATTATTACACTTAACAAACAAATAGTTGCTCCCACCTTTATGAAAATGGCTTTCGCTTTCGCGAAAGTCATTTTTTCATCATGCAACTTAAGCATCAAATTTAACAAAAGAGTTAATCCCTTTGCCCGAAGCTACCATAGGTTGTACCATATCTTTGGCATTTATAATAACTTCAATAACGTGTGGTTTGTTTTCCTTAAGTGCTAATTCTACTGCTTCTGCTAATTCTTCCGGTGTTGTGACCCGTGTACCGGCAATCCCGAAGGCTTCTCCGTATTTTACAAAGTCTACAGCACCCGGACATTCACAGGCCATGAAACGCTTGTCAAACAGAACTGTTTGTAACTGTCTAATCATACCTAGACCACTATTATTGAACACTATAGAAATCACAGGTATGTTATTAGCGGCAATAGTGAAAAGTTCAGATCCTGTCATTTTAAACCCGCCATCACCTGATATGCTTATAACTCTGCTGGAAGGTCTGGCCACTTGAGCTCCCATAGCTGAAGGCAAGCCAAATCCCATTGTTCCTAGTCCTCCGGAGGTAATCCACTGTCTGGCAAATTGAATCTTAATATGCTGTGCAGCCCACATTTGGTGTTGTCCTACATCCGTAGTTATAATATAATCTTTGTCTTTTAAAATAGAGTTTAAAGCTTGAAAAAATTTAGGTGCTTCTTCATCGCCGGTATCATTTTCCCAAGTAGGCCAAGAATCAATAAGTTTCCACCAATGGCTCAAATCTTTAGGTTCACAAGCTTTTTTTATTAGGTGCAGGCTTTTCTTCATATCTCCTGTAATCCCAATTTCAGAATAAATATTTTTATCAATTTCTGCCGGATCTATGTCCATGTGCACAATAGTTTTATGTGCTACATAACTGTCGGCATCATCTGTTAATCTGTCATTAAAACGACTGCCAAACGCCAAAATCAAGTCAGCCTGTTTTATTGCATTATTAGCTTTGGCGTGACCATGCATTCCTGTCATTCCAAGGGCAATACGTCTATAATCACTGCAAGCACCGCGTCCCATGAGAGTATTTGCCACCGGAATTTGCAGCTTTTCTGCCAAATCCATAGCTTCGTATTCTGTGTTGGCATTAATAACACCGCCACCAATAAGCATAACCGGTCTTTCAGCAGCATTAACAGCGTCAATAGCTTTTTGCACTTGAGCAGCATTAGGGTCTTCCGGCTCTAAAAGCTGAGGAACTTCAGGTATGTATTCTATCATAGCTGTTTGCACATCACGAGGTATATCAACTAACACAGGTCCAGGCCTTCCTGTCTTTGCCAATTGAAAGGCCAATCGCAGTGTTGAGGCCAGCTGTTCCGGGCATTTCACCAAGAAGTTGTGTTTAGTAATTGGCATAGTAATACCGGTAATATCTACTTCCTGAAAGGCATCACGCCCAATCATGGAAATCGCTACCTGCCCGGTAATAGCCACTAAAGGAATAGAATCCATAAACGCTGTGGCAAGTCCCGTAACCAAATTAGTTGCCCCAGGTCCTGAAGTTGCTACACAAACACCAACATTGCCACTGGCTCTTGCATAACCATCAGCCGCGTGAGCAGCGCCTTGTTCATGCGCGGTCAGAATATGTCTAACTGCTGATTCTCGCAAAGCATCATAAAATGGCAAAATAGCACCACCAGGATAGCCAAATACTGTGTTAACGCCTTGCTCTTCTAAACACTTAATAATCAATTGCGCGCCTGATATCTGCATAGTTTTCACCTCCATGATTTTTTGCTTACAGCCAATTTTATTGCAATATTTCTGTTGCTACCAAATGCCCCATTTCACAAGTAGAGACTTTTTGCAAACCTTCTGCCGCTAAATCCGGAGTACGATAGCCCTTTTCCATAACTTTATCTACTGCGTCTTCTATCGCCTGAGCAGCCTCATCATTATTCAAAGAATACCTAAACATCATAGCCGCAGAGAGAATAGTCCCCAGAGGATTAGCAATGCCAAGCCCGGCAATATCCGGAGCACTACCATGAATAGGCTCGTACATACCTGTACCGTCGCCAAGGCTGGCAGATGGTAAAAGTCCAATAGAACCGGCAATAACAGAGGCTTCGTCAGATAAAATATCGCCAAAAATATTATTGGTTAAAATAACGTCAAACTGTGCCGGATTTAGTACCAACTGCATAGCGCAGTTATCAACGTAAAAATGATTTAATTCTACATCGGTAAATTCCTCTTTTTGCATTTGGGTTACAATCTTGCGCCACATGCGCGATGACCCCAAAACATTAGCCTTATCTACAGAGGTCACTTTACCTTTGCGTTTTTTCGCTGCCTCAAAAGCCTTGCGAGCAATACGTTCTACCTCTGGACGTGTATAAAGTTCTACATCAGAGGCAGTTTCCACACCATTAATCATGGCAGCTTCATTATGCTCACCAAAATAAATACCGCCTGTCAATTCACGCACGATCAACAAATCAGCGCCAGCTGCTCGTTCTATTTTTAAAGGAGATAAATGCGCCACATATTTTGATACCTTCATTGGTCTTAAATTACAATATAAACCCAAGGCTTTACGAATTCCAAGCAGTGCTTTTTCCGGTCTTTTGTCAGGCTCTACATTATCCCACTTAGGACCGCCTACAGCACCTAAAAGGACAGCGTCAGATGCCTTAGCAGAAGCTACTGTTGCTTCCGGCAACGGGGTTCCCGTAGCATCATAGGCGCACCCGCCGATTAACTGTTTATCGTATTCTAATTCAAGATTGAATTTCTTTGCTACAGCATCCATAACTTCTACCGCCGCAGCGACTATTTCAACTCCAATACCGTCACCAGGTAATAACGTAATTCTCATTTATTGTGCCCCTTTAACAAAATTAATAAGACCGCCGGCATCAGCAATTTTCTGTACAAATTCAGGCAAAGGATTCGTGTGAATAGTTATGCCTTTATTTACAATATTTATTTCACCTTTAGCCAAATCTACAGTCAATTCATCGCCTGCTTCTATTTTCTCGACCTCTTTACCAATTTCCAGTGCAGGTAAGCCAATATTTATAGCATTACGATAAAAAATGCGTGCAAAACTATCTGCAATAATACACTTTATACCTTTTTGCTGCAAAACTATCGGTGCATGTTCACGTGAAGAACCACAACCAAAATTTCTACCGGCTACCATAATATCGCCGGCTTGAACATTAGCAGCAAAGCTAGTATCAATATCTTCCATAGCATGTTCAGATAGTTCTTTGAAATCAGCAATATTCAAATAGCGGGCAGGGATAATAACATCTGTATCTACATGATCGCCATAGCGCCACACTTTACTCATTTCAGCACCTCCCCAGGATCTGCAATATGACCCAAAACAGCGCTAGCTGCTGCTGTATATGGACTGGCCAGATAAACTTCACTGTCTACATGCCCCATGCGTCCGCGGAAATTGCGGTTGGTAGTAGATATAGCACGCTCGCCATGAGCTAAAATTCCCATGTACCCGCCTAAACAAGGTCCGCAGGTCGGAGTGCTTACGGCCGCTCCGGCATCAATAAAGATATCAATATATCCTAAGGCCATTGCTTTTTTATAAATTTCTTGAGTTGCCGGAATAATGATGCAACGTACATGAGGATGAACCTTACGGCCCTTTAACACTTCTGCTGCTTGGGCCAAATCTTCCAAACGGCCATTAGTACATGAACCAATAACCGATTGATCAATAATTATATTATTAGATTCCGCTGCCGGATGAGTATTTTCCGGTAGATGAGGATAAGCCACAACAGGGACCAGTTCATCCAAGGCAATATTTAATACGCTGTCATATTCAGCATCCGCATCAGGTTCAACTGCCGTCCAGGAACGAGTTACGCCACGTTCTTGCAAGAAAGCAATGGTTTTTTCGTCCACTGGGAAAATTCCATTTTTGCCACCGGCTTCAATAGCCATGTTGCAAATAGTAAAACGGTCTGCCATTGTAAGTTCGGAAATTCCCTCTCCACAAAATTCCAGTGACTGATAACGTGCTCCGTCAACACCGATTTTACCAATAATAGTTAAAATAATGTCTTTGCCTTGCACAAATCTTGGTTTCTTACCTGTTAGTATTACCTTAATGGCCTTGGGAACTTTAAACCAAGTAGTCCCGCTTGCCATAGCCGCACCTACATCAGTTTGTCCTACACCTGTAGCCATGGCGTTTAATGCACCATAGGTGCATGTATGAGAATCAGCTCCAATGATTATTTCACCTGGAGCAATAAGTCCTGCATCAGGAAGCAGCGCATGTTCAATCCCCATGCGACCCACTTCAAAATAGTTCTTAATTTCATGTTGTCTTGCAAAGTCACGCAAATGCTTGCACATTTCCGCAGACTTAATATCTTTGCAGGGAGAAAAATGGTCTGGCACAAGTGCAATCTTATTCTTGTCAAAAACCGGTTTGCCGATTTTGTTAAATTCATCAATAGCCGGTGGCCCTGTAATATCATTTGCTAAAATTAAATCTACTTGGGAAATAAGTAAGTCTCCAACAGATACGCAATCATGGCCGGAATGTTTTGCTAAAATTTTTTGAGTCATAGTCATGCCCATAATATATTCCTCCTCTTTGTTTCTCTCAGTAAGAGAAAGTAGAACTAGCAAAATCTAGCCTAGATAAAAAATGGTTTGCTACATCTAGATAAAACAATAAACTTCTGTACTTTTCATTAGTTAGTTACGACAAGTATTTTGCCCAATGCACACAACACTTTCTTATATGCAACTGCAAAACTACAAGTCGTAACACCGCTAGTGAAATTTTATTTAAACTTGCATATTATTTCTTAGGAGCTGGTTTAAGAAACGGCATCATAGCGCGAAGTTGTGCGCCAACTTTCTCAATTGGATGTTCAGCACCGCGTCTGCGCATAGCGTTGAAAGCAGGACGATTAGCTTGATTCTCTAATAACCAGTTTTTAGCAAAAGTACCATCTTGAATCTCTGTTAAAACTTGTTTCATAGCTTTTTTAGTTTCAGCAGTAACAATACGGCTGCCTGTTACATAATCACCATATTCAGCTGTGTCACTGACAGAATGACGCATCTTAGCCATACCGCCTTCATACATCAAATCGACAATCAATTTCATTTCATGCATACATTCAAAGTAAGCATTCTCAGGTGCATATCCAGCTTCACAAAGAGTTTCAAACCCAGCTGTGATAAGAGCTGTTACGCCGCCACACAATACTGCTTGCTCACCAAAAAGATCAGTTTCTGTTTCATCACGGAAAGTAGTTTCCAAAACACCGGCACGAGTACCGCCAATACCCTTAGCATAAGCAAGTGCAAGATCATGGGCTTTGCCTGTAGCATCTTGATGAACAGCGATAAGCATAGGCACTCCGCCGCCTTCTGTATATACGCGACGAACCAAATGACCTGGTCCTTTAGGCGCAACCATAAATACATCTACATCCGCAGGAGGAACAATTTGGCCAAAATGGATATTAAAACCATGTGCGAAAGCAAGTGCTGCCCCGGATTTTAAGTTTTTAGCAATATCTTGTTTGTAAGTAGCAGATTGTTTTTCATCAGGAATAAGCATCATAACAATATCCGCAGCTTTAGCAGCGTCAGCGGCATTCATAACTGTAAGCCCGGCAGCTTCTGCTTTAGCTTTTGATTTACTACCTTCATATAAACCCACAATGACATTAGCACCGCTGTCCTTTAAATTCAAAGCATGAGCATGTCCTTGAGAACCGTAACCAATAATCGCAACTGTTTTACCTTTCAATAAATCAAAATTAGCATCTTTGTCATAATACATTTTTACCATTTTTATTCTCTCCTTTTTGTTTCCTCGATTATTTATATTTATCTAAAGCCTGTTTAGATGAAACATCTTAAATAAGTTTGCATTGATCCAAATTATTTTTGCCTGTTACACGTTCCGGCCATTTATAGCGGGATTTTGTCACAGTAAGAGTTTCTTCGCCTCTTTCTAGAGCTACTGTACCTGTCTGCACCATTTCCATGATGCCATAAGGTTTCATTACCTCTTCAAAGGCACGGAGTTTACTAACATCGCCTGTAATCAAAAACGTTAATGACTCCCCTGAAATATCAATAGCATGAGCCCGAAAAACATCTGCAACCCGCAAAATCTCTAACCTTTTATCGCTTGTCTGCACTTTAATTAAAGCCATGCTCCGTTGAGAAGTATTGTTTGGTGGCAAAATCTTCACCGCCTCCACCTCAACTAATTTAGCCAATTGTTTGCACACTTGGTCTACAGTTGTGTCATTGGCCTGCATAGTGACAGTCATACGTGAGAATTCCGGGTTCTGAGTAATGCCTACAGCGAGGCTGTCTATGTTGTAACCACGACGAGAAAACATCCCGGCAACCCGCATCAATACCCCAGGCTGATTGCGAACTACTATAGATAAAACCTGCTCCATACTATACACCTCCCATAAAAAAACGCCCCTATCTGTTCTTCACAGATAGGGGCGACTAGTAACCGCGGTACCACCCTATTTTGACCTCATTGTCCCGAATAATATCTTCGGACACCGTAACATGGTGCTAAACGTCAACTCCTACTATTGTTTCGTAGCTGAAGTTCCCGGGTGAGTTTTCTCAAGTAATTTTATCGGTTCACACCACCCACCGACTCTCTGAAAAATTTACCTTGATATTATCCCGATCATTACTTTGTTTCTAATATTTACACTATTCACTACATTTAGTTGTAGTATTTTTACATTATGACAGTTTTTATGCCCATTGTCAAGACTTTTTGTATATATTAGTTTCTTTTTTTCTCGCATTGTGTCCCGTTAAACCGCTACATTCTTTACACTTTTCAGAAATTTATATAAATCATCCTTAATTTGTATGTAACATTGTGCTATAATAAGCAGAAAATAACAAAAGAGGTGCTCCATGCTCTTATTAAAAGAACGTATAAATAATGAAGGAATAGTCTTAAACAACTCCATTCTTAAAGTAGATGCCTTTCTTAATCAACAAATTGATCCTGATTTACTTATGGAAATAGGCAAAGAATTCTATTTTCGGTTTCAGGGTAAGAAAATTGACCGTATTCTTACCGTAGAGGCTTCTGGCATTTCTGTTGCCCTTACGACAGGACTATTAATGCACGTTCCCGTTGTTTTCGGTCGCAAACAAAAATCTGTGTTAATTAACGAAGAAGCCTACCAAACAAGAGTTTTTTCCTTTACCAAAAAGAAAACCTCAACTGTAGTGGTCTTAAAGAAATTTTTGCCCCCTGGTGAAAATGTTCTCATATTAGATGATTTCCTGGCAATGGGTGAAGCCTCTATGGGGTTAGTTGACCTAATACATCAGGCAGGCAGCGAAGTTGTGGGCATCGGTATTGTGATTGAAAAATCCTTTCAAACAGGAAGACAGCGTTTAGTTGATGCCGGTTATCAAGTAGAATCTTTAGCTCGCATTAAGAAATTTGAAAATAATAAAGTTGTCTTTGAAGATTAAAAAAGCGTCGGATATTTCTTAAAATATCCGACGCTTTTTATATTTTACTGCCTAAAACTTTACAACTTAATCAAGTTAACTTTTTTAATACCGTCTAGCCCCTGCAACAAATTTAGTGTTTCCTTATTTACTTCATTGTCAATAGTCATAAACATCATTGCGCAGCCATCTTTTTGATTACGGCTAACCTGCATAGTAGCGATATTTACATGTCCCGCACCTAGTAGCGTACCAATCTGGCCAATCATGCCCGGTTTATCTTGATTACGAGCTACCAACATAAATGGTGCCGGCGTCAAATCAAATTCAAACCCATTGATTTCTGTTATACGAATATTGTCTGTACCGAAAACAGTTCCACTAACAGTAAACAACAGATTTTTCACATAAATATTTACAGTAATTAGGTTATGCTTTTTCTCGCCGGCCATTTTGCTTTCTACGATATCTACTCCACGGCCTTCAGCCGCTAATTCCGCATTAACGTAATTAACACGTTCCTTTAGAATTGGTTCGAACACGCCTTTCAAAATTGCTCTGGTTATCATTTGTGTTTCCATTTCAGCAACTTCGCCTTGGTACAAGACTTCTATTTTTTCTATTGGGTCTTTATCTAATTGATAATATAGCTTGCCTAGCGCTTCACCTAAATGTAAGTAATCCAACATTTCTTCTAAATCCTGCGGATGCAAGGTTGGCAAATTAACAGCGTTAGGAACCATATCACCCTTAAGTGCGCTAATAACTTCCTCCGCAACAGCAATGCCTACATTATCTTGCGCCTCAGTAGTATCAGCACCTAAATGGGGAGTTAACACACATTGTTCCAAATCAATAAGAGGAGAAATAGGTTTGGGTTCATCTACAAGCACATCTATACCAGCACTAGCTACAATACCTTTTTCTATTGCTTCCGCTAAATCTTGCTCGTTATACAAACCACCACGAGCACAATTAACTACACGTACGCCTTTTTTGCATTTGGCAAATTCAGCAGCCCCTAAAATATTTACCGTTTCCTCGGTCTTTGGCGTATGGATGGAAATAACATCAGATTTTTTCAATAACTCGTCCAAAGTCTCACATTTTTCCACACCCAATTTTTTAAAGCGTGCATCAGCAATATATGGATCATAAGCAATAACCTTCATTTCAAAAGCTTGCATTCTTTTGGTCACCAATGCTCCAATACGACCCAACCCAATAATACCCAAAGTTTTGTGCAGCATTTCCGAACCTTTTAGACCACTGCGCTCCCATACCTTGCTCTCAATCATTTTGTGAGCCTTTACTACATTACGGCAAGATGCTAAGAGCAGTCCAATAGTATGCTCAGCCGCAGAGACAATATTGGATTCAGGAGTATTAACTACAATAATGCCGCGCTTTGTAGCCCCTTCCATTTCAATATTATCTACGCCATTACCTGCACGTCCAACTACTTTCAAGTTCGTAGCGTGTTCATAAAATTCTTCGTTAATCTTGGTCACACTGCGCACCACGATAGCGTCATACTTAGGAATAACCTCTAATAATTCATCCCTAGGAATATCAAAACAAACATCTACCTCTAGTCCTTTAGCATTTTTTAAGAGCTCAACACCCTTGTCAGAAATTCTTTCAGTAACGATTACCTTCATTTTTTTCTCCTCCCTAAATTTGCATATAAAAAACTCTCGTGCTTGATATTATCAAATATGATAAATCAAGGACGAGAGTTATACTCACGTGGTGCCACCTTATTTTGCTGCAATGCAGCCTTCGTTTATGATATAACGGTCTAACCCGGATAGGTTGCTACCCCTATCATCTCCGGAGTGGATTCAATCTCCTAAACTACCAATTTGCACTAGACATTGGCTCTCTACAAGTTACTAGGAAATTTACTTGGTTCCTTCATGGAAATAATTTGAAATTATCAAGCTTAGGTTACATTCTACTTCAATATTTTTACACTGTCAAGGTTTTCTGTTAAACAAGCTAAAGTCTCCTTTTATAAACTCTTAAAAAACTACGACATGCTTAGTCCTACTATTTATAAACATTTGTCTATATTATGAATAATATCTGAAATATCAAAGTCCCCTACACAATCACCAGCTAATGTTTCCGATTCTCCTCTTGTAAAAAGTTGAATTGCATTATCATAATTAGGCCCCCAAACCAAATTATTATGAACTCCACCGGCAAGAATCCTATTATTATATAAACATATTAGTTTTTTATTATAGGCATTCGCTAGATGAACAATAGCTGTATCTGTAGATATTACAAGATCAGCACTTTGCACTATACATGCGGCACAGAAAAAATTACTAAGTTTATTTATGACCGTATTCCCTGGCAATTTTTTGTTTATTAACCATCGCAACTGATATGGTTCCCCTATTAATATTGTCCTTACATTCTCCTTTTCACTCAAATGCTTTGCTATACCTATAATTTGCTCTAAAGAAAAATCTCTATTTTTTGCTGAGGCAAAAGGGTTCAAACATATTATTTTTTCTCCTTTGAACTGCTCTAAAAAAGCTTCTGTTTCCTTCCTATATTTTGAGGGAATTTCAACGGTGTATTTTATTTTATAGTCACTTATACCAATTGCCGTCAAAAAAGCCGCCAGGCGATTAGAAAAATGTGTGTTTTCACCGTCATATTTTATGGGTATATCGAATATATTAAAAACATCATTAAATCCCGCTAAATATTTCGGTTTAAATATTTTATACAAATTCAAACTTATCAAATTGTCTACAAGATATGGTCCCTGACAAAAATCTACCAGCAAATCATAAGATACCTTTCTAGTCTCTTCATCAAAACTACTGGTCGATAGCTTCTTTTTGTTTTCTATAACCAAAATCCTATCTATTAATTTTGATCCTTTAAAGAATATAACCAACCGCTTTTCTACTAACACCGTCACCTCAAACCCTTTATCTTTAAGGGTTTTTATTACACCGGTAACTAAAATAGCGTCACCGAAGCCGCTGTTGCCCATAAAAATTAAAATTTTCCTGCATTTTTTTAATTCATCTTTACTTACAAGTGCTTTTCGTGATTTGTAGCGTTTTCTTAATATAAACAGCTTAATTGCCCGAGCAGTTTCTATTCTTTTCCAATTAAAATCTTTAAATATGCGTTTTACGTTCATAAATTCCTTACCCCTGTTTTCATCGTATGGACAAATCTTTGTCTATATATGGATACATCTCTTCCACATCAAAATCCCTTATGTAATCTCCATCTGGAGTACCTTTATTTGCTTTAGTAAAGAGTTGTAAAGCATTTTCATAGTTAGGTCCCCAGACAATGTTATTAGATTCCCCATAATCTAATCGTCTGTTATTGTAGACACAAATCATCCTCTTATTATATGCGTTTGCTAAATGAACAATTGATGTATCTGTGGTTATAATCAAATCTGCTAATTTTACAATGCATGCTCCATAAAAAAAATCTTCAAAAGGTGAAATTATTGCTGTTTTCGGTAGTGCAATATTTTTGAGTGAATCCATTTGTTTCTTTGTGCCAAGCAATATTACAACTATATTTTTTTTTGCATCTAGATAATTTAATATTTTTTTTATCTGTTCAAAAGAAAAATCTCTAAACTCAGTTGACGAAAAAGGATTGAGGCAAACAATTTTTTTATTTTTAAATAGATCAATAAAAGAGCAAGTTTCATCAATATATTTCTGCGGAATATCTATACAATACGATAAGTTATATTCTTTAATCCCAAGCTGTGCTAAAAGATAATAAAAGCGTTTTGAAAAATGCTCATCCATTCTTCTTTTCAACCCGGTGCCCATGTAATTTATAGATATATCATAAAGTCCCAAAGAATCATCAAACCCCATAATATAGCTTATGTTCAAAGTTTTATAAAATTTTAGCAGAGAATATGCTTCTATAAAACTATCTTTTCCATATAAAACTATTAATAAATCAAATTTCCGCTTTCCATATATTTTTAGCAATTCCTTAGAAGATACATATCGTTCTTCATGCATGATAAAGATTCTTTTTAACATTTTCATTGTATTAAAAAACTCGCAATTTCTTTCAGATGCTACAACTGAAACCTCAAACCCATTCTCAATAAGCACCTTGACAAATCCGCTTATTACTATCGCATCGCCGATCCCGCCACCACCCCAGACAAGGATACTCTTAGTTTTTTGCAATTCTGTTATACTAACTTGTTTGGTAGTAGATTTCCACATCTTTTTAACTATTTTGAATCTTATTTCTCTGCTTTTTTCTATTCTGTGCCAATTAAGTTTCTTAATAAAATTTGATAGGAACATGCTCTACACTACCTCGTGAACTATAGTTTTCTCTACGTATTTAACATTTTCTACCATATAGTAATACATCCCATTAATTTTATCATACTTATTTTCCTTGTCAAATAGAACATACACCGCACTCTTAACCTTACTCCTTCTCTTCGCTATCCTCTATGTTAAGCTCTGATGCCTTATTAAGACGCTTAGTAATAATGCGAGTCCTATCAGCAGTAGTGTCCAGTTGGTTCTGGGCTTCTTGCAATTTTTTTTGTGTTTTTTCCAGATTGTCAGCAAAAGTAGCGAAATCATTTTTTAATGTCGCCACCATTTTCCACACTTCACCTGTTTGTCGCTCAATAGCCAAAGTTTTAAAGCCCATTTGTAAACTGTTAAGTAGTGCCGCCAAAGTTGTTGGTCCCGCTACTGTAACGCGATATTTTCGTTGCAATTCATCCAATAATCCAGGAATACTTACAGCTTCTGCAAACAACCCCTCAACCGGAAGATACATAACGGCAAAATCTGTAGAATTGGGCGGGCAAATATATTTATCCCGAATATCCTTAGCCTCACTCTTAAACCGTAGCTCCAGCTGCCTAAGAGCTGCTGTTGCTGCCTCTAAATTCGCTTCTTCCCGAGCTTCGATGAGCCTTTGGAAATCCTCCTGAGGAAATTTGGCATCAATAGGCAACCAGACAGGTTTTCCTTCTACCTTGCCAGGAAGTTTTAAAGCAAACTCTACCCTTTCGCTGCCACGTGGTTTAATAGCTACATTTTCTTCATATTGATTAGGGGCCAGCATTTCCTTTAAAAGATTACCCAGCTGCATTTCGCCCCATATACCTCTATTTTTAACATTTGTAAGAATTCGCTTTAGATCCCCTACGCCTCCAGCTAAACTTTGCATACTGCCCAACCCTTGGTGCACTTCTTCCAAACGTGCGCTCACACTATTAAAAGATGCACTTAGCTTATGATCAATGGTTGTATTAAGCCTGTCTAAACGCTCCTCCTGAGTTCTGGCATTCTCTCCAACTCTAGCCTGAATACTATCGGTAAGACGCAACAGTAAATAAATTAAAATAAGTAATGCAATAAGAACTGCTCCTAAAATTATATTATTCATATTTCCTCCTATTATGTGACAAGGAAGGGCCGCCTTCCTCTACCTGCTTATTATAACATTTATATTTCTTTTTATGGTAGCAATAATCAGGCAACACTTTTCTACTTGTAACGTTTATTAATTGTGCTATAATGAGATTAGTTAATTAGTCGTTTAATTTAATTCTTTACTAAGAGGTGAAAACAACTATGAAAAAAAAGACCGCACAAGACCCTTCTACCGCCGAAAAAATCTTGGAGGCAGCTCTTGAATTATTTGCTACCAATGATTTTAATGGTGTTTCTATTAAAGATATCTCACGTCGGTCAGGTGTAAACAGTGCCTTAATTTCTTACCACTTTGGTGGCAAAAAACAGTTATACCAAAAGGTTCTTGATGTTTGTACTGATTTATTTATAAGTCTCATTGATAACGTAAACAGCCAACAACTAAATCCAGCTGAAAAATTGCGACTGTATGTACAAAGCGTAGGTGCAATAGAAATAGCAAATAACGCTCGCGCACAACTTGTTTTCCGAGAGATAACAAACCCTTCTGGGGTTTGCAATGATTTTGTTAAATCTAAACTTATGGAAATTCACGAATTTTTATTGGCAGTAGTTGAAGAAGGAAAAACAGCTGGCAAAATCTACCCTAAGCTTGAAGCTTCCCATGTTGCCTTCACCTTGGAAAGCATTATTTCTTTCTTTTTTCTTACAACGCATTTAATGGACGAGGAAAAAACTTTTTTATCAGACGTGGTTAATAGTTATTTAGCAAGTGTCATTAAAGTTTAGGGGGAGAACAAGATGTTGATTAAGGAAAAATTACAGTCTTTAGGTTTAACAAAAAAACGCCTTTTTATTATTTTAGGCGTTATTCTAATATTAATAATAGGTGGTAGAATTTTTAATGATATTTTTAGTAATAAACCTGTAGCGAAAACAATTCCTATCGTCCGTACCATTACCGTTGGCAAAAGTTCTACAGAGAATATCTTTCAATATCCCGGTGAAGTCCGTGGGCGTTACGAAAGCAACCTAGCCTTCCAAGTGGCAGGAAAAATAGTATCCCGCAGCGTTAATTTGGGTGACAGAGTTACTGCTGGACAAGTACTCATGCAAATAGATCCTAAAGATATTACACAAACTGTTAATGCCAGTAATGCCGTTCTTAATTCAGCCCAATCACAATATGAATTAGCTGCCAAAAATGCTGAACGTTACCGTGAACTTTATAATAGTGGTGCCGTAAGCAAAATAACCGTTGAGCAATATGAAAATACCGCTAATGCAGCCCTTGCTTCCGTACAACAGGCTCAAGCACAGCTAACAGGGAATAATAACCAATTGGAATATACACAGCTGGTAGCAGATCATGACGGTGTTATTGCCGCGATTAATGGTGAAATTGGCATGGTAGTTGCTGCAGGTACTTCTATGATAACTTTGGTACAAGATGGTCAGCGTGAAATTCAAATATTTATTCCGGAAAATCAGCTTGGAAATATTCGTCCCAATCAACCGGTACAAGTTGATTTTTGGGCCTTGAACAATGTGAAAGTAAATGGCACTATAAGTGAAATAGCGCCCATGGCTGATCCTACTACTCGTACCTACAAAGTTCGTGTGGCCGTAAGCACTATGCCGGAACAGGTTAAATTAGGCATGACTGCTAAAGTTGTTGTGAAGAGCGGAAATTCCACTGATATCATTATTCCCAGTTCTGCGATTTATCAAACCGGTGATAAGCCAAACGTTTGGGTAGTCGTGGACAAACACGTGCAATTAGTTCCTATAGAGATTAGCAAATACAGCGACAATGACGTAGTTGTAAAAACAGGTTTGAAAAAAGGTGACGTAGTTGTCTCCGGTGGCATAACAAAACTAACAGTTAACGACGAAGTTCGTTTGGAAGATGGTGGCACATTATGAATTGGGCAGAGTGGTCCATAAAACATCGTCAAATAGTATATTTTTTCATGTTTCTATGTTTGCTTATGGGTATCTATTCCTATAATGAACTAGGACGCAGCGAAGATCCTAATTTTACTATTAAACAAATGGTTGTATCTGCGTCTTGGCCGGGAGCTACCGCTAAACAAATGGAAATGCACGTTACAGACAAACTTGAGAAAATGATTCAAACAGTACCGGATTTAGATTATACTACCAGTTATTCCCGTTCCGGGGTTTGCGTTATTACTGTTAATTTAAAAGATAGTGTTAAAAGTTCTGTAGTTAAAACCCGTTGGAAAGATTTACGTGATATTGTAGCTGATAATAGATCTGATTTACCTGCAGATCTGTACGGTCCATATTTTAACGATCGTTTCGATGACGTTTACGGTAATGTTTATGCCATTACTTCCGACAATTTTTCTTACGAAGATATGCGTAAGGTCGCGTCAAAAATCAAAGATAGATGTGTAGGAATCACAGACGTTAAAAAAGTTGAACTAATCGGCGTACAACAAGAACAAATAAATATACAAATGAGTAATGATAAACTATCCAAACTAGGATTATCCGTAACAGATCTGGCATCTCTTATTCAAGCAGAAACCGCCATTACACCAGCTGGTATGGTAGATAATGATGCAGCAAATATTAATTTACGCCTCACTGGGTTACCTAACAGTGTAGAAAATATTAAATCAATACCTATAAAAGCTAATGGGCGCGTTTTCCGCCTCGGCGATATTGCTGAAATAACTCGTGGTTATCCCAGTCCCGCTGATTCAAAAATGTATTTTAATGGTAAACCCGCCATTGGCATTGCTATTTCCATGACAGATGGAGGGAACAATATTAAATTAGGTGAAAATCTTGATAACTTAGCGAAAAAAGTCCGTCAAGAACTCCCTTTAGGCTTTGAGTTTAATCAAGTAGCAAACCAACCTCAAGTAGTACAAAATTCTATTAATGAATTCGTGAAAAGTTTATTAGAAGCGGTTGTCATAGTCCTTGTTGTTTCACTTATGAGTTTAGGACGTCAATGCGGTTATGTTATTTCTCTGTGCATTCCTTTAGTTCTCCTGGGCTCCTTTATCAGTATGTTCATTATGGGAATTGATCTTCACAAAGTTTCTTTGGGCGCCCTAATTATTTCTCTGGGCATGTTAGTTGACGATTCAATTGTGGTGGTAGAACTCATGGAAGTAAAAATGGCAGAAGGCTGGGACCGTATAAAAGCCGCCAGCTTTGCTTTTGAAACCTGTGCTCGTCCACTGCTTGTAGGCACATTAGTTACCTGTGCCGGGTTTTTACCAATCGCTTTATCTAGTAGCCTTGCGTCTGAATTTGCCAGCTCTTTATTCCCTGTAATTTCTATTACCTTGTTATTATCATGGTTTATTTCTGCAACAGTTGCGCCTGTTTTGGGTTATAACTGGATTAAACCTAAGAAAATAACAACAAGTGCTGCGCAGTTTAACACCCCTTTTTACGCAGGTTTTAGAAAAATTTTAGACTGGTCTTTATGTCATAGAAAAACAGTGATTTTATCCTCGGTTATTTTGCTCTTAAGTTCACTTCTACTTTTAAAAGTTGTTAAAAATGAATTTTTTCCCGGAGCAACAAGACCTGAAATATTGGTAGAACTAAACTTACCGGAAGGCAGTAGTGTAAAAGCAACAGACGCCGCAGCCACAAAATTAACCAATCTGTTAAAGGAAGACGAAGGCATAGTAAACATTGGCACCTATGTTGGTGAAAGCGCACCACGTTTTGTACTAGTCATTGATCCTGTCCAGCCCCGTGACAACTATGCTCAATTAGTTGTTGTAGCAAAAGACTTAAAAAACAGACTTCGTCTAGAAACTAAAATAAGAGATCTTGTTGCTACTAATCTTCCTAATGTAACTAGTTATTCTCAATCTATTCCTCTTGGCCCACCTACCCCTTATCCTGTTATGTTTCGTGTTTCTGCACCCACAGATGCTTTGGTTAAAGAATATGCGGCAAAAGTGCGTACGGTCATGAACAAAAATGAAAATATTACTATGACTATTTACGACTGGATGGATAGAGCCAAAGCCCTTAAAGTCGAAATCGACAACGATAAATTAAGGCAAATGGGTCTTACTCGCAAAACCGTTGCCAGTGCTCTACAAGCTGAAATCTCCGGCTATACGGTATCACAATATTTGGAAGGAGACCAATCTCTTCCCATTATTTTCCGTTTGGATCGCAAAGATTTTAATAATGTAGACGACGTAGCCAATATAGCTATTCCTACATCAGGTGGTGCTGTACCATTATCACAGGTAGCAAACATCTCCTACACCGCAGAAGAAAATATGATTTATAGACATAATTTACTTCCCACCATCACTGTGCAAGGCGGCATCAAAGATGGTGTAACCGGTAATGATGTAGCTAAACAAGTGTATAATCAAATGGCAGAAATGCGCAAAAATTTGCCAAGTGGTGTAACCATTGACATAGACGGCCCCTTGGAAAAAAGTAATGATACTCTTGCCTACATTATGAAACCGGTACCTATAATGCTTATTACTATGCTTGTGCTCTTAATGATGCAGCTACAAGATATACGCAAACTGATTATTATATTTTGTACTGCGCCTTTTGGTATTATAGGAGTCCTTTTAGGCCTCGTAATATTTAACGCCCCCATGGGTTTCTTAGCAGAACTTGGTGTACTTGCCCTTGTAGGTATAATAATTCGTAACTCAATTGTACTTATGGATCAAATCGTCCAGCACTTGGATTCCGGAATGGACCCATATGAATCAGTACTAGAATCTGCAATTGTCAGATTTAGGCCAATTATGTTAGCAGCGGTAACTACAGTGCTTGGATTAATTCCTATGTTTCCCAGCAAATTCTGGCAGTCCATGGCGGTTACACTCTCATGCGGTCTTACCGGAGCCACTGTTATTACCTTAATCGTTATGCCTGTTTTATACGTTACTTTATTTAATATTCATAAAAAAGAATAACAAGATATTCAAAACACAAAACCAGGATTTCTCAAAATTAG
>Ga0183100_1000460_pt1 | contig 33033 bp, 35 predicted proteins | sample Biomet2_FD_127789 | JGI IMG/M metagenome (GOLD analysis project Ga0183100, IMG submission 127789) | Microbial communities from bioreactor (seeded with anoxic lake sediment) at LBNL, California, USA - Biofuel metagenome 2 | ecosystem: Engineered > Bioreactor > Anaerobic > Unclassified ... | reverse complement strand
CAACGCGGGCGAAGGAAATGTGGGATCGCCCGAGCCCCATGTATTTTTTATCCGGATCCCATCGCCCCTCTCGTGAACCGACAACAAGGATGCCTGCCAATGCGACCCACCCCGCCGTCCCATGGACCACGGATGCGCCGGCGAAATCGATATAACCCAATTTTCCCAAAAATACAGCCGTTCCACCTTCCAACCCTCCCCACACCCAGTGGCCAAACACCGGATAAATCAACGCACCCACCAAAATGGTTGCGGGAATCAGCGCCCTGAATTTGGTTCTTTCCGACATGCTGCCTGAAAAAATGGTCACAGCCGTTCCGGCAAACATGATTTCGTAAAAAATGAAAATCGGATCCCCCGTTCCCCCAAACATGATGCGAAAACCGATGAGATAAAAAGCAAGGGTGGAAACCACAAAGGCGATGATGTTCTCCATTGCCACACTGATGGCATTTTTGGGTTGCACAAAACCGACTTCATAGCAAATGAAGCCGGCCTGCATAAAAAAGACAAAACAGGCGCAGACCAAAATCCAAAGTTGGTCCATATTTCCCATTGCACCCTCTCCTTATGGTGGATTTCGACGCTACTTTTTCTTTTTATCGGAGAACTCCGTCCGCACATGCCTTGCATCGCAAAATGGCATATTGTAGGAGTTGCCGCATCTGCACAGCGTCATGCGGTTTCGCACTTCATAGGCAAATCCGTCCGACGAGACAACAGGAATTCTCCCTTTGACAAAGATTGGTCCGCTGCATTGTTGTTGGGGATCCTGTATGATTTCTATGGCGGGCTCATAGTTTGGCTCGATGTCATTGCCGTCCTGATCCCTCAGCACCAACCTTCCCGCCGGGCACTCCACGGCGGATTTGATGGCTTCTTCTCTGATTTTTGGGTCTTCATCGGTATGTTTCACCAAATGCCAGGCAACCCCATCTTTCTGATGGCAAAATCTTGCCAAGGCGCATCGTCCATCGTCGAATAAGGTGAATTCCGGGCCTTCAGTGACGCTGTGGAGTCGTTCGTCATAGTTTTTTCTTGAGGCGGTCTCGGTGCCGTCAAAATTTTCATGGGTATGGCTGCCGTCGCAAAAAGGCGGCGTCTTGGTTTTGCCACAGCGACATAAAGCATACGTCTCGCCGTGGTCATAGGTCTTTCCATCCACAAACTTGTAGCCATGGCCTTTCGGTTTGATGATGGATTCTTTGATGGGCACATTGCCGCTGACGATATATGGACCATCCTTGGTGATGATAATTTTTGGTGCTGACATCGGATTGACTTCCTTCCCTCATTATTATAAAAATATTTTTATTCAGAGACCACCTGAGCGACCTCCCGATCGAAGAAATTGCTCTTGGTGTGGGTGGATAATGGAATGCCGAAGCAAACGGTCACATCCTTGCCCATGAGTCCCAATGAAATGGCCGCTTTGCCAGCGGAGAACATGACACGGTTGTCCACACGGTTGTCGGCGGCGATTGAAACGGCAGAACCGATGGCAATGCCCAAATCCGTCGTGTTGAATGCGCACAGGGAACCGGACTTCACCGAGTTCACGCAGTTTTGAAAACCGCAAAACCCGCAGGATTCCAATCCCAATGGAATATTTTCAACACCGATAAGCACGATGCAGTGGCTGTCCTCCACGTTGATGGCATCCCGGATGCAAAAGTCCAATCCCGGCAACACGGCCAGTTTTCTCATCTCGTCAGACAATTCTTTCTTGTCATCGCCATCCAGGACAAAGGCTTTGATTTTATCAACGCCGCAACCTTTTGGGGCTGTTCGCGCGGCTGTCACCATCTGATGTGCCACATGCATTGCGGTTTGTTTTTCTGAATCATTGGTATCGTATTTCATGGTTTCCTCCAAAATAAATTGTGCTGGTATTCATTTGTCTTTATTCACTGTTTCATTGTGCCACAATCAGCCTCCGTTTGCAACTTTGCATACATCGATCCATGCCGTGGGCATCGCATACCTGTCCAACTCCTCAACAGTCAATTCAATGGCGCTGTTCGCGCTGCCGCAAGCGGGAAACACCGTTTCGAACCGCTTTAGGGATTCATCCAGATATACTGCCACGCCCTCATTCACCGCGAAGGGGCATACTCCGCCCACACCGTGTCCAACCAACGATTCCGCTTCTTGGTGGGAAAGCATCTTGGCTTTGGCGGCGAACTGTGCTTTGTATTTGGCATTGTCGATCTTGGCGTCGCCGGCGGTGACAATTAAAATGATCTGGTCGCCGAGACGAAAAGACAAGGTTTTTGCAATCCGCGCCTCATCGCAATCCAATGCCTGGGCCGCAAGGGCAACCGTCGCGCTGGAAACATCAAATTCCAAAATCCGGTTTTCCATTCCAAATCGTTTAAAATATTCACGTACTTCTTCAATGGCCATTTTTGTAATAATCTCCTCTAATATACATGTCAGATATATCGAATGCTTTGGACAGATGGTAAGCGCCGTCCACTCCGGACAGCACCTGACCGGAGGCCAGCATACCGGAACCGGAATACTTGCCAAACAGGTTTCGACCCATGACTGCGTTTTCATATTTCGTCTGGTCGAGTCCCAGCAAATAAGCCAACGTCGGCATAATGTCCACCTGTCCTCCAATTTTGTTGATTTCAACGCCCTTCATCCCAGGGACATAGATGATATATGGGATTCGGTGGTTGTTGTCCGGCAAATTGGTGTCATAATATTTATGAATGCCTTCATGGTCACCATAGATGACGATCACTGTATTGTCCAGATAGCCTCCTTTTTTCAGCCCCTTCACGAACTGTCCGATGCATTTGTCCAGGTAATGGATGGACTGCAGATATTGGGAAGATTCATCTTTGTTGGTCAGTTTCAGGGTGGCCAAATTGTCCGGCAATTCAAAGGGCATATGGGAAGTGAGTGTGATGGCGAACAGGTCAAAGGGCTGTTTCATTTTGCTGATTTCAGTCAAAGACTGGCTGAAAAGGGATTCGTCAAGGATGCCCATGCCCTCCGTCTGTTGGTCCTTGAACCGGGTTTCATCGATATAATCGGCATAACCCAGATTGGGAAGCATGATGTTTCTGTTCCAAAATTCCTTATTGTCGCCATGGATCGCTTTGGAAAGATACCCCTGATCGTTGAGGAGCTTGGGCAAAGAACAGAAGTCATTGTGGGCAAAACGCAAAAATGCGCTGCCGCTTTGAATGGGATACAGGGATGTGTTGTACATCAAACCTGCGTCGGAGCTGTTGCCGTCCCGTACCTGCTCCACGATATTGTCAAAGTAGATGCTGTTTTTGAGAAGCCTGTTGATATTGGGCGTGACCTCCTGACCTTGGTAGGAAAGATTGACCACAAAGTTTTCCAAGGATTCGCATTGGATGGCGATGACATTCTTTCCCTTCAAAATCCCCTGTAGGTCGTCATACTTGCTGTCCCCTTCAAGGTATTTGCGGTTGGCGGCAATCCACCGATCGATGGCTTTGATTTCATCACTGCCCAAGGTGTAGTTCTTGTCATAAACAAAGCGATAAAGATCAAACATGTGATCTCCAATGGGGGACAAGAACAAAGGGAGCTGATTGGTATTGCCCAGCAGCCCTCCCTTTTCAATCGAATGAAACCCGTACCCCACCGTTGAAACTCCCAGGACAAACGCAAAAAGAAATAGAATCAGGCTGTGGCGGATTCTTGGCATTTTTGGCATTCGATGTAGAAGGAAAATGAAAATCGGCAAGTCCAAAACCATGATGCAGTCGGTCCACTTGAAGAGCGACAATGCGCCGGGCGCCATTCCAGACACCGCATCCCGCGCAAATATCATATAGATGCTGATCAAATGCCCAAATCCTCTGGCGTACACCATGTCCGCAATGAACAACGCCGATACGAAAACATCGAGGCATAGAAGGTAAACCATCATCCCTTTTGGTGGAAAAAGGAATGAAAAAGACATCAACAACAATATGGGGATGGTCGCAATGCAGCCAAATAAAAACACGACTTCATTCACGCCGTACAAAGATCCCAACACCCATTGTGATTTAATGAAGAGAGTAAATAATACTATAAACCATAAAACAAACAATTTAAAATTCTTAATCTGATGCCGCATTTTCACATCCTCTCGTCAGTCTCTATCCATGTGGCCTGTGAATCAGCCTCGGTCATTGTGGCACAAAGGAATCCAGAACATCACACAAACGGATCAAGAATGCCTCTTCTCCCAATGTGTTGATTTTGAATAGAACCGCCTGGCTTCCTCCGGAAGTGATGGCGATCAAATACAAGTCATCGTTTTCATGATTGCCGATCAACGTGACGTTCAGGCTGACTCGGTTGGCGCCAATCATGCTGTACCTTTCATAAACCCGGACGGCACATCTGATTTTGTCATTGTTGAAATCGCTGCCGTCCTCAAAAGTCGCCGACAGACTGCCTTCCAGGATTCCAATATTGATCGCACTCAAGAGACTATCAAAGTCTCCATGCATCGCTCTTTCTATTTTTGCCATGTTTTGCCTCCCATACGAATATAATTATTAATTACAAGATTTACAGAGTATTGATAGGACTTTGCCTCTCCCAAGCACATCGGAGATTCTACTAACATTGCAGGATTCGATTTCAAATCCATGGCGTTCAAATAAGCAAACTAATGAATCTGGGGTAAAAAAATTAACATGCTCTGTCATTGGTGCGAAATACCCTTGCTTCTTTACCTTATATAAATGCCTTACCATCGTTGCAACTGGGAAAAATGGATTAAATAGATATTGCAAATTATCGAGTGGGGATTTTTCAAAAGGAGTATCATAGGGTACGTCAAAATAATACCATGTATCTATATTTCCAAGGGATTTCAGTGTATTAATAAATGTATCCAGATCCCCAATATGTTCCAACACCTGGTTACACATAATGAAATCAAATTGAAGTTTTCTTACTTCTTCAATATTCTTAATTCCAATAACACCGCTCATTGTGTCAACACCCGAAATGTCATAGACATATTTATTTTCAATGGACAATCCTTCAGGGTATTTCTGACCCATATCCCCACCAAAATCCAATGCACTATGTATTTGATTTCCAATTTTCGCTTTGCAAATGCTTTCTATTATTTGCTTTCGCTGATCCAAACCCTTTTCATCATTGCCTAAAGCAAAATTGATTTCAGGTGTATACCAAATATCATGCCGCTGTCGCATTTTCTGATACTCATCGGTTCGATAACCTTGATATATTTTTTCTTCTTCCACATCAGTAAAGCGTTTTTCATAATAAGCAAACCCGCAGTCGCAACATCTTAGTAATAAGGTAGGGATTGGATTGTCGACATTTGAACCATAAATGCGTTCAACTAGGAAGTCTGAGATTTTTGTTTCATGACTTTCAATATTTGCACTACCACATGCCATACATGTCATTTTTACCTTCTTTCCGGCAATAAAGAGCTCTACCCCCATTGTTCATTTGTATAAATGCTAATTAAAAATTAATTCGTTCCTCTTCGATAACCAACGGGCGGTTCATGATTCTCGCATTGATGCTTAATATGTATTCTCCCAGAAGTCCGATAAAGAATAGTTGAACGGATCCAAATAGAAACACGCCAATCAATATGGGCGCCATCCCTGCAACGAAATTTTGCCAAAAGATCAACTTCATAATCAGATATACCAATGCCACAATAAAACCGATGATGGCAAAAATGAACCCTGCGATTGTCGCGATTCGAAGCCCCACTTTCGTATAGGATGTGAAACTGAGCATGGCGATATCAAACAAGCTGTACCAATTGTTGCTTGTTTTGCCTGACCTTCTTCGTTGCTGTTCATAAGGTATTTCTTTCCTCTTGGGCCCCAGTTCGGCTACGATGCCCCGCAAGAATGGGGTGGGGTCTTTCAATTCCCGCAACATATCGATAAAGGACTTGTCATATAGGCCAAACCCTGTGAAATGCTCAATCATTTCCACATTGGAAAGTCTCTTGATGATTTTGTAATAGCAAGTTCTAAAAAACCGTACCAACTTGTTCTCCTTGCTGGTGGTCTTGATGCCGCAAACGATTTTGTACCCGTTCTCCCATTCACGGACAAATGTGGAAATCATTTGAACCGGATCCTGAAAATCGGCGCACATGCAAATAGTGCAGTCACCCCGGGTTTGCATCATGCCATAAAACGGGGAGTTCAATTGACCGAAATTCTTGGCATTGAAAATCGCTTTGATCTTGGGGTTTGATTGGCACAAGGTTTTAAGTCTGTCCCGGGTGTCATCCTCTGAACAGTTGTCAATAAACAGGATTTCGTAATCGTAATTTTGAAGGTTTCGTCCTAACTCCTCTATAATGGCTTCACTTAGTGGTACTACGTTGTCCTGTTCATTGAAAGTCGGTATCAAAACACTGATTTTTTTCATTTCATCATCCCTCATTTTTCTGTTGACAGTCCAATATCTTTTGTATGCCGGCTGCAAAATCCACCTTGGCCTGGAATCCAATGTCGTTCTTAAGTTCGGAGATATCCGCCGACAAGTGCATCACTTGTTTTTCGGAATATGGAATCCCGCCGAAGTTGACGGCAGTCTCCGGATTGACTAGATGTTGAATGGTCTTGATATATTCGCGCAACGGTCTGGCGTTTCCGCTTGCCAGGCAATAGGTTTTGCCGTCTTTCCCCTTTTCCCCAAGCCGATACAGGGCCTCAGCGGCATCTTGAGAATACAGGTAATCCCAAATTTGTTCGCCCATGGTGCATGCCGGAGATTCTCCACGCTGCAGTTGACGTATCATGGACATGACCATGGTGTTCTCGTCATCATTGGGGCCATAAACACTAAAGATTCGCGTCCAAATGTGATTCATCCCCAATTGATGGCACCTTAATCTGCTTAATTGGCCTGCACACAGCTTTGCGGCGCCATAGCCCGTCTCAGGATTTGTTGAAGTGTTTTCATCGATGACCCCGTCCACTCTGCCGTATTCAGCCTGTGATCCCGCACCGATGAAAGTGTTGCAGCCAAGTCTATGGGCCAATTGAACCGCATCCAAAGTGTACTGTATATTGCGGGATTGCAGCTCCGTATCATTTCGGGATGATCCAATTGTGCCCTCCCATGCCAAATGATAAAAAACGTCATATTTGTCGCCAGTGGCTTGAATGCTGTCATATTTTGATATGTCACATTTTACGACTTCCACGCAGCCTGAGGTTGGAATATGTTTCAACCCAAAAGAGTTTGCTCGACATAATACTAGTACTTGAGCTTTGGCTTCAATCAATCTTTCAATTAACGAAGTACCGATAACTCCAGTGGCACCACTTATGATAGCTTTCATATCCTACCCTTCATTTCTATCCTTTAAATTGATTTGATTCATACTCCTCACGTTCGAGGAAGGGGTACATGTCATCTATAGGGGGCGAAACAATTTCACCGTTGTCCATTACCTTGGATGACAATTTTGGTTCAAAATTTTGGTCAGGGTCGACCACCACCTCGCAAATGCGAGGTCCCGCTGATTCAAGTACTTCGTCGATGCATTGTTTGATTTGTTCCAATGACTCAATCCGGTTGAAGGGAATTTCATATGCGTAAGCCAATTTTTGAAGATCCGGGAAGCTGATGCCGCATTCTTCACAAACACCTACCAAAGGTGGTTTGAACAAATTTCGCTGTGTTTGTCGAATTGAGTGATATCCATTGTTGTTCAGTACGAAGATTTTAAGATTTGCATTATTGTAGACCGCTGTTTGCAGCTCTTGCAAGTTCATTTGGAAACTGCCATCCCCATCGATGCAAATGATTCGCTCTCCGTTTGTGGCGAATGTGCATCCAAGTGCACCTGGAAATCCATAACCCATGGCGGCGCAACCGGAATTTGTGAACAACCGTTGACCTTGTTTGATTTTTGCGGCCTGAAACGTCACAACGCAGGCAGAACCGTTGCCTGTGATGATTTTGTCGTCTGCCCCCAACGTTTGAAATAGTTGGTCGATGAATACATACGGATTCACCGGGGATTTTTTTAAATAATATTTGTCTAGAACCGCAGGATATTTTTGTTCGGTTTTTTTGCACCACGCAAGCCACTTCTGATGATCTCCAACATTTTCAGCATTGATCATCTCATTGAGCGAAGTGATGACATCTTTCACATTGGCATGGACGGGAATATCCGGTGAAATGGTTGGTTTGCACAATTCGGACTGGTCGATGTCAACAATGATTTTAAACGCTTTTTTTGCGAAATCTTTGTAGTTGTAACTGATTTGACGTATGTTGAGCCGACAACCCAATACCAACATTAAATCACAGTTTTCAACAACAAAGTTCCCGCCTCTGGTGCCTATGGTGCCCGGCCGACCGCAATATAAACGATGGTCGTTCCACAAAACATCATGGGCATTCCATGCTGTCACAACAGGTATATTGAGTTTTTCGATGAGTTCAATGAAACCTTGGTGGGCATCGCCAAGCCTTATGCCGCTTCCTGCAAAAATTATGGGGCACTTGGCATTTTTGATTTTTTCAAGTATCACCGGTGTCAAGCTTTTGTCATAACAAGGGTTTTGTACAATTGGTATTTCAATTTCGTCAAATCCAACCAATTCTTCTGTTTCCACGATTGCAGATTGAATGTCCAATGGAATATCGAGCCAAACCGGACCGCCTCTCCCGATTTCACAGAGATACCACGCTTTCTCCAGATGATATCGGATACTCTTTTCATCCGTGACCATGTGGGCATACTTAGTCATCGTCTTTGCGCAATCGACAATGTTGAATTCTTGGTCACCCAATTGCCTTAACGGAACATCGGTTGACCAAATGGTGGTTTCCCTTTTGACTTGTCCTGAAACAATGAACATGGGGATTGAATCAAGCCATCCACCCAGCACACCGGTTAACGCATTGGTTCCACCCGGTCCACTGGTGACACAGACACCGGCGATTTTTCCGGATAGTCTGGTATACGCTTCTGCGGCAATTGCACTGGCCTGTTCATGATGATTGTAGACGCACCTTAAGTGTTCATGGTGTCCAAAGGCATCGTTGAGATGCATGGCGCCGCCCCCAGTCACGGTAAAAATGTGTTCAACGCCGCGATCATACAGAAAATCGGCAATATATTCGGCCACTTTTACTTTCAAATCGAATCCCTCTTTCCTTGTTTATAGCTAACCTATTTATGACTCCTCATATTTGGACTTGGTGATAAAACGGATTGGAACATTTTTTTCCAATCTTGCAAGACTTTCAATGGCATCCCTATTGATCTCCATGGCCTTCTCTTTTGAAAAAGAATAGTCCATGTTGGGATTGACATAATCCGAGGTGCCAATGGTTGTGTGTCCGTCAAACCCAGCCAACGCTATATCCCTCACTTCGCAGTTATTCAATAGTTTTATTAACATAATCATAGGATTATCCACAAAAAGAGCCTTATCATCCAACAATGCACAGTACTCCAAGGTATAATCAAATTCCCCATGGGATTTGGTTACGTTGGAGGTGGCGATCAACTTGATACGATCATCCAATTTGCTGATCCTGGATGATAGTTGAACATACCGCCTTGCATTGCTGATAAATAGATAATCCACATCGTAGTCCGGCAAAAAATTCACAGCTATTGTCAGAGGTTTGTTTTCGTTGATATAGTTCTCAATGAAACTTCGTTGAGTGACTGAAGAATTTCCAGGCCCCAACATTAAAATATCGGTATCCGCCAAATTTTCTTTCAACAACTTGAAATTGATTTCGTCACTGGAATCTTCCCTTTTCTGATGCCGTAAATATAACTGTTCAATATATTTTTCATCGAAAGACAGTTTTTTATCCGCAACAATGCTGCTTAATATTTCATTGACCGATTTGATGGACAGCGTTTTTTTGTCTGTCAAATAGGTGACATAATTGGGATGGCAGTCATTGGACGCCGCCAAAAAGAATTTGAACGAGTACCCCCATGGCACCTTTCTATAAATATCCAGGATGGAAGTGTCTATCGCCTCCAGTATCTGGGATACCCGGTATTGCTTGCCCAGCCGCTCGTTCATATATGTCGCCAACAATTCAGTCGGTGCGTTTCCCGCGCCCTTCCCCATCCCATACAAACTGCCATCAACGAGAAGCAGTCGGTTTGTCGGTGGGCTATCCAACAATTCAATGCAATTGGCATAAGCCAGCTGAAAATTGTTATGGGAATGATAGCCAATGCCAATGGACGGGATTAAATATTCATCCGCCAATGCAAAGTAATGAATCAGATTATTTTTGTGAAGCAATCCATATGTGTCCACAACTGAAAAGGCAAAAGGTTCAAGTTCATTGACCAGTTTGAGCAAACGAATCATTTCTTCATCGGTATAGCTGGTGATGGAGACTGCCTGCACGAAGACTTTATACCCAAGGCCTTTAACCTGGCTACAAAATTCCATCGCTTTTTCCATCAAGGGTTTCTTGAAAATCACTCGTATTCCATCCAAAAAACATTGACTGCATGGCTGCAGACTTTCGATGCCCAAATGACCAAAATCAATCATCCCAACTACAATGGTATTTCTTTTTTCCAGCCCGCCATAGATTCGGTTCACCGTATCGCAGTCAGGCATGATGGTTCGATCCATGTCCATGATTCTGGAGTTGTCCAAAAAGCCAACTTCAACAATGTCCAGATTTGCGGTTATCAATCGTTCAAAGATATTGACAATATTATCATATCCGAATGCCCAATCATTCACATAACCACCATCTCGTAGTGTACAATCCAACAGTTTCACTTCGCTCATTTCTTGTACCTTCCAATCGGTTATAATCGTTTGTCCGAAATCTATTTGAACGCCCAGAACTTGTTCAGAAGAAAGTTCAATGGGACAGTTATAATCAAGTTGATGATAGGCGCGACGAATTCCGATACATGGAACTGCTCCACCAGCACGATCAGCAAAAGGATGCTCAGCAGCCCTGTCGCACCATAAGAAATATAGGTTCGAAAGATCGCTTTCAAATGATTGCGATTTTCTTTCTTAAATACGTATCGGTTATTCCAATAGTATGAGTTCAATACGCTGACAACAAATCCCACGATACTTCCAACCACGTACAATTTCACGCTGATAAAGACAAAAATATAGTATATCAAAAGGGAAATCAATGTATTGGAGACGCCAACGATTCCAAATTTGACAAATTGTCCTGCAAGGGATTGGAGTTTGTTCACCGGCTCACTCCTTCTATGATTGTGTCAGCCATAAAGTCAATCATTTCATCCGTCATCCCTGGGTACACCCCCACCCAAAAGGATTGGTTCATTATTATGTTGGTATTAATCAATTCCCCGACGACACGGTAACCGTCGTTCCGCTGCCGCATTTGGTCAAAGCAAGGATGACAAATCATGTTTCCAGCAAAAAGCATGCGGGTTTGTACATTTTGGGCCTCCAAATGCTCAACAACAGCGTTTCGATCCACGCAGTCCCTGCAGGTTACTAAAAATCCAAACCAGCTTGGCTCAGATCCCGGCAAGGCTTCAGGAAGAATAACCTTGTCGGAAATGCACAGCAACCGGTTTTTTAAGCGTTTGAAATTATCGATGCGTTTTAAGGTGAAGCCCGGCAGTTTCCTGAGTTGCGCGCACCCCACCGCCGCCTGCATGTCCGTGGCTTTCAAGTTGTATCCAAAATGAGAATAAACATATTTGTGGTCATATCCCTTTGGCAGCAGTCCAAAATCGCCATCATAGCGATGTCCGCACAGATTGTCTTTGCCGGGGGGGCAAACACAATCCCGACCCCAATCCCGGAGGGAACGGACAATTTTGTGAAGCAGCGGATTATTGGTATAGACTGCGCCGCCCTCGCCCATGGTCATATGATGAGGCGGATAAAAACTTGAAGTCCCAATATCCCCGAATGTTCCTGTCATTTGCATTTTTCCATTTACTTTGACTTTTGATCCCAAAGAATCGCAATTGTCTTCAATCAGCCAAAGCCCATGGGAATCACAAAACCTTTTCACTGACTGAATGTCGAATGGGTTGCCCAAGGTGTGGGCAATCATCACAGCCCGTGTTTTTTCACTGTAGGCGTCCTCCAAAAGGTTGATATCGATGTTGTATTGCGGTATTGTGACATCCACAAAAACCGGAATCCCGCCATATTGGACAATCGGTGCGATTGTTGTTGGAAATCCTGCGGACACTGTGATCACTTCGTCACCCGGACGCACGGATCGTTCTTCCAAAAGCGGCGATGTCAAAGCCATGAATGCCAACAAATTGGCGGAAGATCCTGAATTCACCAGAGTGCAGTGATTGATGCCCAGATAATCGGAAAAGGACTTTTCAAATTCATCGGTATACCGTCCGGCAGTCAGCCAAAAATCAAGAGAACTGTCCACCAGACATGTCAATTCATCCTCATCATAGACCCTGCCAGCATAAGAAATCCGCTGACCTGCTGCAAAAGGTGGCGCTTTTTGAGGAAAAGCTTCATAATATTCCTTTACCATTTCCAGAATCTTGTCTCTTGCCTGTGCTTCCGACATGTTTTTGAACATGAAAATTTTTCCCTCCCCTTTCAGATATTCCTGTACCTGCCGATCCATGATGGATGAAACGCTCAAATCGGCAAAAAATCCCTTATACCATTCCACGGTCTTTTCCACCGCCTTTTCTCCATCCCATTTGGGTTCCCAACCCATGGTTTTTTTGATTTTTTCGCAATTCAGCTTCAAATAAGTCGCTTCATGGGGATCCGTCGGATCGCTGCCGTTTGTCCAGGTTTGCTCGTCTCCCCAGGACTTGCAAAAATAATCTACCAGTCTGCCGGTGGAAAGGCAGCCAGATTCATCGGGACCGATGTTATAATATCCGGCAAACTCAATGTCTTCAAATTGCTTTTGCGCAATCAGAAGATAGGCGAACACAGATTCCAACACATGTTGATAGGGTCGGATGGATTTTGAGTTTCTGACCATAATTGGAATCCGCTGCTGGGTTGCCCGTATGCAGTCCGGTAGAATCCGGTCTTTGCCAAAATCGCCGCCGCCAATGATATTTCCGGCTCTGGCAGTGGACAACGCGATTCCTTGGTTCTTATAAAAGGAATTGTTGTAGCAGTGGGTGATCAATTCCGAGCAGGATTTGCTGTTTGAATAAGGGTCGAAGCCGTCCAAAGGGTCCTCTTCCCGAAATCCGTTCGCTGTCTCGTTGTTTTGGTAGACTTTGTCCGTGGTGACATTGAGGACTGAACGGGCCGGGTGCTTCATATTCCGAATGGACTCCAGCAGATTTACAGTCCCCATCACATTGGTTTCATAGGTCATCGCAGGGCTTTGGTAGCTCTCCCGGACCAGGGGTTGGGCGGCTAAATGGATGACAATATCCGGATCAAACGCTTCCAGCGTCCAATCAAGTTTTTTGAAATCTCGTACATCACCGATTGTGGAATTCATATTTTCGGAAAATCCACAAAGGTCAAAGAGGTTTGGTGTGGTGCCGGGCGCCAGCGCATAGCCGTTGACGTGTGCACCGGCCTCCAGCAAAACATGACACATCCAGGATCCGACAAATCCGGTATGACCTGTGATGAAAACTCTCTTGTCCCGATAAAAATCCAAATCAATCATGATCTTTCCATACCTTCCACGGAGCATTGCCGCCATACCATAATTCTTCCAGATTCCGTTTATCACGTTGGGTGTCCATGCATTGCCAAAATCCTTCATGCATGAATGCCATTAGTTGTCCTTCATTTGCAAGGGTTTCCAGTGGTTCCTGTTCGAATATGGATTGGTCCCCATCCAAATAATCCATGATTTCCGGTTGGAGAACCATGAACCCTCCGTTGATCAGCCCAGCATCGCATTGGCTTTTTTCGCGAAAGGAATTGATTTGTCCGTTGTCGACATCCAACATACCAAAACGTCCTTCGGGACGGATTGCCGTCATTGTTGCGATCTTTCCGTGATCCAGATGGAATTTTTCAAGCGCGGCGATATCCACATCGGCGACGCCATCTCCGTATGTCAGCATGAATGGCTCCCCGTCCAAATACTTCTGGATCCTTTTGATTCTGCCACCTGTCATGGTATTCATTCCGGTATCCACCAGGGTAACCTTCCACGGTTCCGAAAAATTGTTGTGCACTGTCATGCTGTTGTCGGTCAAGTCAAAGGTCACGTCGGATGTATGGAGAAAATAGTCGGCGAAATATTCTTTGATCAAATAGGCCTTATAGCCCAGGCAGATGATAAAGTCATTGAATCCATAGGCAGAGTATATTTTCATAATATGCCAAAGAATGGGTTGGTCGCCTATTTCTATCATCGGCTTTGGTTTCAAATGGCTCTCTTCAGAAATTCGGGTGCCCAAGCCTCCCGCCAAAATTACTACTTTCATTTTTTGTCTCCTTTTGCAAGATGTTGATAAAAGAAGGTATTGGATGCATCTTTTGTGATGAAATTGTCCCTTTCCATACTGCCGTTGTTCAGAGTCTTGAATTTGTCGGCGAAAATGGAGATGCAGTGACTCCCAGAGTCTATGATTTGCAGATAGGACGCCCTATACTCATCCAACGGAGTGGCAGCACCGATAAGCAGGACAATGAGCAATGGAATCGCCTGTTTGTTGATGCCATGTCTTGTGCTGGCCAAATCCAGCTTTGAATTCACCAGATAATCCATTGTATAAAGCATCAATATAAAAAGCAAGGGAATTGAGGCCCGCATGCAAAAATCCTGGGCGCCGCCAAATTTGAATAAAGGGATGATGAACAAGCCAATGATGCTTGGCAAAAAAAATGGGGAGCGAAAACTGTGCCGCCATATCATGATGGCAACGAAGGCAAATTCGAAAATGATAAATCCCAAATATGAAATCAGGTGAAATTCGTTGAAGTAACTTGCGGTATTTGTTGCCGCCATGTTTGTGCTGTAATATAGATAATAGATCGGCAATATGATTAAGGCTCCAATAATATTGGGGGCGGTAAAAATCTGAAGGAAAAAGGCACTAAGTTTTCCAGTTTTGGCCATGCTCAAACCTCTTCTGAAGCCCTCAACAACCATCAGATACACCACACCGACAAGTGGCAGTGGTGCATATGGGAGTAGCAATAATCCCAAAAACGCATAATTGTTTACCTTTTCTTCATGAATCAATAGGGATGTGGCAAGCCAAGCAGGAACAGCCTGATTGAAGACCCATCCCAACTGTGTTGTATTGGCGCTGTATTGGATATAGTTCCACCATTCCAAATGGATTCCAATGCTGTCGTTATCCAGGATTTTGTTCAAAATAGTAGGCAGGATGTCCATGCCGCTAAAAAAAACCAATACACCCAACACAAGCAACATTTTTTTGTGTGATGTGACGTTTAGCCGGCTCATCAAAAGCAAGGTCACAACAAAGATCATGGCCATGCAATAGATTGCTGAAGCCACATTGGCCGCAATCCAACCGGCTTGAGTTCCCAAGGTAATTGCGATAATCTTGCCAAATAAAGCAGGAACCATCCAAAAACCGATATAGTATGTCAGGGAAGAGTCAAACCCATCCGTATAACGGACTGGCCAAGGATAATTGATCAAATCATGCAGGATGGCGTTGCGCCAGTGCAAATCAGGCTTTTGTGGGAAAGCGCCCCCCACACCCGACAATAGAACCCATGAGATGACAACCAAAGCGATCAAAACAAGCACCCAAACCGATAGATGAATCGTGCGTTGATCGTCTTTGATGTTGCAGGCGACTTTATAGAAAGCAAAAATCAACAAAATAGTTGCCGGAATTCCAAAATACCATTGCAACCAGGTAAGAAAAAAAGCCACTATGCTGATTAGCAGCAACCCATAACCAAATAGTCGTAGATGTTTGTTCTTGATTACCATCATTACCCCATAAAGGTTCTCCCTAGATTACTCCATTGCGGAGCAGACAAACCCAGACATTGATGACAAATGCCAGACAGGTTATGAAAATTATTCCCACAATGATTGGGATGGTGATGGGTGTGGAACGCTTTTTCATCACATATAGAATCACGCCATCATTAATTGCAATGATAAGGATCCCTCTGATAATCAGTTCGATAAATAAATTCATATCAGTCTGTTCTCCTTTCATCCATCAAATACAAATGTAGGAATACCCGTTTGTACTATTATACATTCCCCTTCCAGTTTCTGCAATTTAATATCTAATAGCCCAATTCTTTCAGCATTCGGGATAAAGTCTGCAAACGTTCTCCAATCAGCTCGTCATCATTGCTTAGGGCTTGTCGGAACAATTTCATATCTTCGTCGATTTTTTCGTTTTCAGTGCAGACGGCGACCGTCATCGCATCACCCTGAAGACCAACGCGATCGATTACTGGATTCTTTTCGTCATAGAGTTTCTCATATCGATACGCATCCCGAAAATATTGGGTTGCACGGCAAACCAATATGGCCAAATCCAATACTCTGTGAAGAGGCAATTCCTCTGATTGTCTGGACCACTTCTCCCCTGTGTAGCGCCATACTTTAGCGGAGATTTCGACTTTGCCGCGGTCATTCCATTGAGCCAACCCGAGGGAAAGCCCTTTGGCATCGGTATGATAAGCATACCTGCCATCAATATGCTCATAATCCTCTGCTACAATCACTGGCTTGTGTTTTAGGTTGGTTGGTATTTTCATTTATCTGCCCTCCAAAAAATTATTTAACTTAATAGATGTTTACTATGTTAGTAATTTAGTAAATTACTAGCTATCATTCATTATAATCACTGCGCTGTTTCATGTCTACCGGTTTTTGTCAATCACAAAACAACGCAATCAATTCCATAGGCGCGATGATGCCAACTGTGGCGTCCCACCAATGGCCGGTGTTAAAATCAACCAGACCTATTGCCATCGCGAGGAAGAAGATCAGCAGAAGCCCTAAAAATCCTGCTGTTAAGCCCATCGCCCATTTTCCTGAGCGCTGCGTTGGAAGAATGTTCATAATATCACCTCCTTATGCCCATTATGTCACTTATTGAAGTAATTTTCATCAGCTAATACAACCAATAGTATATCAATTACAACCAATGGTTTCATATATTCTATTGCATGCCCCGCTTTTTACGGTTATGATGTGTCTATCAAGCTATAAATCATCAAGGAGGATCATCTAATGTTGACAACCATAAACATCGGAAACAAAATAGCGGAAGGCCGTAAAATGAAAAACCTTTCCCAAGTCCAACTGGGTCAGCTTCTTTCCATCAGTTCACAAGCAGTGGGCAAATGGGAGCGGGGTGAATCCATGCCGGACATCATCACATTGGACAGAATTGCAGAAATCTATGGGGTGGACCTCAATTATTTCTCATACCTGTCTTCTAGCCCACCGGATATGGCTTGCAAAAACAAATCCGATGAACCATGCCAATCAAACGGAATCGACGAAGCAGATCACTCAAGTGAAAGCGACGAAGCAGACCACTCAAGTGTGATTGGCGGAACAACCCACAACATCAATCCTGAGTCCCATACCGTCGGCGCCAGTCCTGAATCAAGACGCGCCTGGAATATGTCAAACGGGAATTGGATTGACGCGGATTTTTCAGGGCTTAAAAATCTCCATGAAAAGTTCAGCGGGTCCAACATTCAGAAGTGTCTCTTTGTGGATTCGGATTTGGCCGGTCTCCTATTGAAGGGCAATAATGTGGTGCATTGCGATTTCACAAGGTCTGACCTTAAGGGAAGCCGGATTGATTCATCAAACGTTCAAAATTGCATTTTTACAAATGCGGACCTGAGTCATATCGATTTTTCCAAAAGCCAAATCAAAGGATGCGACTTCACAGCCGCAGATTTAAGCGACGCCACAATCAAATACAGCTCTTTTGTCACCAATAACGTTGCCGATGCCATTTGGAATAGAACCGCCAGCATCGGTTCCAACTTCACCGGAATGACATTTTCGGGGAGTCTCAACGACTGCTCCTTTGAAAATTGTGAGTTTTCAAGAGTGACGTTTGAAAATGCCACCCTGACCAACTGCTTTTTCAAGGGAAATAATCTGAAGCGGGTTCGCTTCATCGATTGTAAATCAGACAAGCTTACACTGGCCTTTCTCAAAAGCGGCAAAGCCGACACCACCGGCATCACAGTGGTTGATTCTGAAGGGAGATGATTGGAATGCTGGAGAAAAAAATTGCGATCTCGATTCAGGGTCTCCAAAAGGCATACAAGGATGTTTTCGCCTTGACAGGTGTCGAACTGAAAGTGGAATCAGGAACGATTTTTGCACTTCTGGGCTCCAATGGGGCCGGCAAAACCACGATGATCAACATTCTATCCACCTTGCTCAAACCGGATGCAGGCGAAGCCATTGTCAACGGATTTGACGTGGTCACACAGGCCTCCAAGGTTCGACAATCCATCAGCCTCACCGGGCAATTCGCGGCGGTCGATGACATCCTGACCGGACGGGAAAACATGATGATGGTCGCACGATTGAGACATCTGGGCAATCCGGGCAAGGTCGCGGATGAGCTATTGGAGCGTTTAGGACTCAAAGAAGCCTCCAATCGGAGGGTCTCCACATATTCAGGAGGAATGCGCCGCCGTCTGGACATCGCCATGAGTTTGGTGGGCAATCCGCAAGTCATTTTTCTGGATGAGCCCACAACTGGCCTGGATCCTGAAGCCCGCCTTGAAGTGTGGGCGATTGTAAAAGAACTGGCGGGAAACGGAACCACAGTTTTCATGACAACCCAGTATCTGGAGGAAGCCGAACAGTTGGCTCACCAGATCGCCATTCTGCACAAAGGGAAAATCATTGCTGACGGGAGTCTGGAACATCTAAAAAAGCTTCTTCCACCGACAAAGGTCGAGTATGTGGAGAAGCAGCCCACTTTGGAGGAAATATTCCTAAAAATCATTGGGGGGGAGGAAAAATAAATGGAACATATCAGAAACCACTATTTCAGTGATCTCGGCGTCATGGTCGGTCGATCCATGCGTCACATTGTGAGAAGTATGGACACAATCATCACTGTGACCATCATGCCCATCGGATTCATGTTGTTGTTTGTCTACGTTTTTGGTGGTGCGATCCACTCCGGAAGCGACAACTACGTCAATTACCTTCTTCCAGGCATTTTGCTCATCGCCATTGCAAGCGGAATCAGTTACACGGCTTACCGGCTGTTCATCGACATGCAGCAAGGCGTACTGCAACGGTTTCACTCCATGCCCATATCCCGTTCCTCCATCCTTTGGGGGCATGTGCTGACCTCTCTGGTTTCCAACGGCATTTCGGTCTTGGTGATTATACTTGTTGCGCTTCTCATTGGGTTTCGATCTTCTGCCGGCGTCCTGCCCTGGCTTGGTGTCTTGGGTATTCTCACCTTATTCACCTTGGCGTTGACTTGGATTGCGGTGGTCGCAGGCCTCTCCGCCAAGACAGTGGATGGAGCTGCCGCATTTTCTTATCCCATTGTTTTTCTGCCCTTTGTGAGCTCCGCCTTTGTGCCTACCGATTCCATGCCAAAAGTGGTTAGGGTTTTCGCCGAAAACCAACCGGTCACAGCCATAGTGGATGCCATCCGGGCGCTTCTGGCCGGGCAGCCTGTTGGAAATGAGATTTGGATCGCTATGGCTTGGTGCGTCGGCATCCTATTTGCGGCCTATGGGTTCGCCATGGTGGTCAACAGACGAAAATTTGCATTGTGAGTTGTTGGATACAAGCAGCAGAAATAAAAAAAGGCGCTTTGAGCATCCGCTCATGGCGCCTTTGGCAGTACAATGGTGAATATGCTGCCTTTGCCGACTTTTGACTCGAGTTTGATCCTTCCTCCAATTTGTTTCAAGTTCTCTTTGGCGACATATAGACCGATGCCCTCGCCTTCGGTGGCCTCGGAATCCCCGCCCTTGTAATAAGCGTCGAAGATTCTCTCCTGCGCCGATGGGCTGATGCCGCGTCCTGTGTCTTCGATTGCGATGGAAACCATTTCCCCCGATTCACTGCATTCCACAGTAACACTACCCCCGGCATCTGTATACTTGTATGCATTGGTCAGGATATTGTATATGGCTTGGCTGAGCAAATAGTGGTCTGTTTTTGCCAGTGTCTTTCCATGGGTCAGTTGAACCAATTCAATATTCTTGCTCATGAACTGCACTTTCAGACCGCCGGTGATTTGTTTCAGCAAATGAGTGATGTCAATGGTTTCCAAAGTGACTTTCTTGAGTTCGCTTTCTCCGTCGATCATCCCGCTCATATCGGCGATGATTGAGGTGATGTTTTGAATCTGAGCTTCACAAATCCGTATTTCGTCCGGTGAGAATTTGACAACACCATCTTCCATCGCTTCAAGATGGGCCTGTAAAATGGCCAACGGTGTACGGGTCTGGTGAACCAACTCGTCGATCAATTTTTTTCGGCTCGTCTGCTTCAGTTTGAGTCGGGTCTGGAGATTCTCCAGACTTTGTTGAATGATTCTGATTTCCTTCACTTTTGAATGTGGAACGAGAACACCATTGCCCAAGTCCATGTCGGTGGCCATCTGAGCTGTCAACCTCATCTCTTTGGTCATCTTCCTGCTGAGAAACGCACCCAACAGAAAAATCAGCACAAAGGCTACGCCAAAAGACAAAAGGCTGCTGCCGATGAGAAACACCATATATTTCCGGGCGGCGAGAGAATTCCCCAAGGCACTGTATCTGGTGATGTTGAGCTGTCCGACAATCCGGTCGTTTTGATCGGTGATGTTGATGGCGTCAACCTCTTCGGAGGCTTTCCCCATCATTCGGTTCATCATCCGGCTTCCCATATACCCATTGGTCTGATATCCGGTAGAGATGGCGTTTCCAAGCAAATCACCCTCGGCGTCATAAAGTTTGATTTCTTTGATGGGATCGCTGAGATGGGTCTCCAATTGCATTTTGATCTGCTGCGCCGAATAACCGTCCTCCAACAGCACCTTTTTTGAAAAGTCAACGATTTGAGCCACATGCTTGTTGTAGCTGTCTTTGGAATAATCGACAAAATACCGGTTCATCAGCATGCCGAAGACTACGGAGTTCACCGCCACTGTGAGCACCACAGACAGAACAAGCACCAGCATCCATTGTCGTCTGATTGTCATGAGCCCCCACCTCCAAACATATAGCCGGCGCCGTATTTGGTGACCAGGAATCTGGGCCTGCCTGGATCCTCTTCAATTTTTTGTCGTATCCGTTTGATATAACTGTCAATATTTCTGTCATAACCCTCGTAATCTTCACCAAAGGCCAGTTCAATCAATTTTTCACGTGTCAGAATCCGGCCTTGATGCCTGAACAAAACATGAATGAGACTGTACTCCGCTGCGGTTAGGCTGATTTCATCGTCACCCCGATACAGTTTCATGCTGCCGGTATGAAGTGTAAAGTCCTGATATCGATAGAGGATCTGATCCGTCTCGTGATACACCCGCTGAAGCAACCTTTTTACCCGAAGCATCAGTTCTTTCGGGCTGAAAGGTTTGACCACATAGTCATCAACTCCGGTTTGAAATCCTTTGATTCGATCGACTTCCTCCTGTCTTGCAGTCAGCATGATGACCGGCACATCGGAAGTTTTGCGCATCACTTTCAAGACTTCGAACCCGTCGATACCTGGCATCATCACATCAAGCAAAACGAGGTGGACTGTTTGGGTGTTGAATAGATTCAGCGCCTCAAATCCATCCTTGGCGGGAAAGACTATATATCCTTCTTTCACCAAGTATTTTTGGACGATGCTTCTGATTTCTTCTTGGTCTTCAACAACTAAAATGTGATATTTCACAGTGCCACCTCGCATCCTCTACATCAAGCATGCTTTGTTTAAAGATTAAGCAGATTCTTACGTTTTGTGTATTCTTCTTCAGTAATCTCGCCTTTCGCGTATCTCAATTTCAATTCTTCCAAAATCCCGTTTTCAGGCTGGAATTTTTTTCGTCTCATCAGCAGTGCCGCAAGAATAGCGCCAAAAGCTGCCACGAGAATCAGTGCAAATATCATAAAGATACCGGCTCCGCCGTGCATATGCCCAAATCCTGCAAAACAACTGTTGAAATTATTATATCCATTTCCGAACATCATTGCAAAACCCTCCTTTCGTATTTTCAATATACAAAAGAATTATGGCACAATTATGACCGGAATATAGCGCTATGAAATTTTGAAATAGTCCATGGTCGAAGTCTCCCTGAACCCACAGGATATGTACAAATTCAGGGCCGTGGCATTGTCTGTGGCCACCTGCAAGATGATTTCATCGGCATCCGCTTCAAGCAGCATTCGTACCGCCTTGCCTAAAATGGACCGTCCAAAACCCTTTCCTCTATGTTCAGGCAAAACGCCCAGGCCATAGATCCCGCCAATGCCATTTGAAAGGCTTAGATGGGCTTTTCCAATTATCTTTCCGTCTTTTTTGGCCAGATAGATTGTCATCCCGCGTTTTTCTTCCTCTTCCGGCAACAGTGTTTCCATCAGGGGAGCGTCTTCTCCCGCCGATTCTGAAGTGTTCTCAAAGTAGATGGCGTTTTGGCGAGCCACTTCTCCGGCGTCCAGGTTTTTGGCCTTGCTGAATTCAATTCCCATTGAAGGGATGTCAATCGATTGGTGGATTTCATCGTTCAGAACCATTTCGATTTCAGAGGATGAATATGTGGCGCCGATGTGTTGCAAAAATTTCCGACCGGCATCGGATTTTCTGTCGCATAAAAGCAAAACGGTTGCGGCTTTCCTTCGACTGATTTCAGTCTGCACCCGCTCATGCAATGATGAAAAGACCCCGGTGCGCCGATAGTTGGGATGCACCATCCCTGTGATTTCAAGGGGCGCGCCCCTACCCCCGAAGCTGCATATTCCGATATATCCTATCAATTCATCCCCGTCGAAGCACATAAATTCATTGATCTGGTCATTTTCACCATTTAATTGGTTGTTTTCGCCAAGTTCACGCTGAATTCCACCATCCATCAGTTTGTAATCCAATTCCAGTTTTAAAGCGATTGTTTCGTATTGGGTGCAAATTTTCTGCAATCGACTGATCGAATCATAGCTCGCTTTATCGATTCGGGTCGCCATCACAATATGAGGATTTTGAACTTTCTTGGCTATCATGGCGCAAAGGGCGGCTTCCATATGGCGGCACTCCTCAGCAGCGGCGTTTTCCAACGCACTCCAAGGAGCATCTGTTCCAAGCTGATCATAGGCGACCGCCAATGCGCCGTAAAAAGCAAGCCCCATGCCATGTCTTGTGGAATGAATGGCGGAAGCGGCTTGCGCAACGGCTCTGGCTGCTCCCTGGGCGACGGGGTTCCCTTCGGATTCTCTTGCGGCTTCATGACATTTTAATATTGCGGCTTTTGCCTGAGGCAATTTGATTGACCCGGAAAGCCATTGTTTGGCGGCAAACAAGGCGTTTTGAGGTCTTGGATCCTCCGATTGACCATATTTGTTCCAGAGAGGCAGCAAACTTTTTTGTGCGTAGTCGACCGCCCAGGCCACAATTATTTCTTTGCTTTGCGTCTCAATTGACTTCAGTAGCGGTTGGATATACGGAGCATCCCAATCGCTCAGCATTTTTCGTGGTTTAGCCATTGATTTTCTCCTTTTTGGATCTGTTGAAAAAAATTGCTACTGCCATAAGTGAAACAATCATCAATCCACAGGCGTAAAATCCGGCTCTCGGTCCTAAATGATCATCCATAAATCCGGCAAAAAGGTTGCCGATGGGTGTGGATCCGGCAAAAACCAAGGTATAGACGCTCATGACCCGGCCACGGAATTGATTGTCCACATCCATTTGAATTCCCGTATTGGCGCTGGATGAAAAGATGATAAAGAAAAACCCCGAAATGGACAGGAAAATGCCAAGGACGATAAAATCGGTTGAGATTCCGGCGGCGATGATGAAAATGCCAATCAGGACCGGGAAGATGAATATCGTATATTTTTTAGGTCCGTTTCTGCTTGTTGAAGCAGTCGCCAATGCTCCAATCAATGAGCCAATGCCGGCGATGGACAGGATGATGCCAAAGGTGGTCTCCCCCTGCTTCAATATTTCTTTGGTGAAGACCGGGACCAGCACACTGTTGTTTAAAGCAAACGTTCCTACAATCGCGATGACGATCAAGTTCCAATAAATTCTTGGATGAGCTCGTATGTATTTTAGCCCCTCGCCAATATTTCTTATGATTTCAATATTCTTTTCATGTTTATTTTCTATGGGATCCTCATTGGGTTTCACAAAAAGAAGTCCGATGAGAACTGCTCCGTAGCTGATGGAGTTGATGAGAAAGCATGCTCCAATCCCCACATATCCCATGACAAGGCCGGCTATGGTGGGCCCGATGACTCTGGCGATGTTCATGGCCATGGAATTCAGCGCAATGGCGTTCATCATATAGTCTTTTTCAATCAAATGGACGACGAACGCTTGTCTTGCAGGCATGTCCAAGGTGTTTACAAATCCCATCATCGTCGACAAAACAAGAATATGCCAGTATCGGATTTGTCCGGTCATCACCAAGATTGTCAAAATCATCGTAATGACCAAAAATGAAAATTGGGTCACAAGCAGGATTTTTTTCTTGGAAAACCGGTCCAGCACAACCCCAGCAAACAGTGAAAATAAAAGAACTGGCGTGAACTGCAATGTTCCAACCAGACTCAACAAAAGGGGTGACTTGGTTAGGGAATAGGCCAGCCAAGGTTGTGCGATGTTTTGCATCCACGTCCCGATCAGCGAAACACACATCCCAATCCAATAATATCTAAAATTCTTGAACTGCAATGATGCAAAGGGATTATTCAGTTTTTGTCCTTTGATTCCAAGCATTTTTTCACCCATTCATGTGCCAGCCCAAAGATTTGCCAGCGCAGTCATGAATTCATTTTACCATAATCAACTGGCTCAAGGTGAAGTAAATGTGAAATACCAGAGATACCTAAGTGTTTATCCCAATGGCAACTGATTGTGCATTACCCTGTATTGAAGACTCAACACTTTTTCTTCAATCTCTTTGGCGATTCGCAAAAATTCTTCATCGCTCTTGCCTGTAGGGTCATCAAGCCCCCAGTCTTCAGTATGCTTTGCCGGGAAAAATGGACAAGCCACATCACAACCCATCTTAATTGCAATGTCCACTTCCGGAATCTCAGCCAGAATTTTTGGATGTTGTCTCTTCTCCATGTCGATACCATATAACTTTTTTATAGTTCTAACAGCATCTTGGTTGATCCGATCTTTGATTTCGGTACCTGCTGAGTAGGCATCAAATGTATCCGACGCGAGAATCTTCGTTATAGCTTCAGCCATCTGTGAACGGCATGAGTTGTGCACGCATAGATAGGCCACTTTTCGTTTACCGATTTTATCCATGACGTTACCCCTTTATTCTATTCCTCTTGGGCAGACCATTGGCATCAAAGTATTTGCCCTTGATCAAAAGGGCTGCATTCACCAAAGCGATCATTACCGGCACTTCGACAAGCGGTCCGATGACCGCAGTGAACGCGACGTCTGATCCAATTCCAAACACCGCCACCGCGACGGCGATCGCGAGTTCAAAGTTATTGCTTGCCGCAGTGAACGCCAAGGTGACCGTCTGATCGTATTTGAAACCATTTCGATATGAAGCGTAAAAGCTGACAAAGAACATGATGGCAAAATATATTAAAAGTGGAATTGCGATTCGCAATACATCCAGGGGATGATCAATAATCTGCTCTCCCTTTGTGATGAACATGATGACAATTGTGTACAACAGTGCAATCAATGCCAAGGGTGAGATTTTCGGGATGAACACTTTTTCGTACCAGTCTTTGTTTTTGGCTTTGATTAAAGAAAATCTTGTAAGAAGGCCTGCCGCGAAGGGGATTCCAAGGTAGACAAGCACACTCTTCGCCACTTCCGCCATGGAGACATCCACTATCTGCCCACCCCAGGAAAGTCCCATCCATTTTGGCAGCAGTGTCACAAAAAGATATATATATGCCGCATATAAAAGGATTTGGAATATTGAATTGAGTGCCACCAGAGCCGCGGCATATTCGCCGTCTCCTTTTGCCAGAGAGTTCCAAACAATGACCATGGCGATGCATCTGGCCAAGCCGATTATTATAAGTCCGATGGCAAATTCAGGTTTATCATTCAGGAAAACAATCGCAAGAATAAACATCAGTATGGGGCCGGCGATCCAGTTTTGAAACAACGAGAAGCCAAACACTTTTTTATTTCGAGCCACCTTTCCCAATTCCTCATACTTCACCTTTGCAAGGGGAGGATACATCATAACAATAAGGCCGATCGCAATCGGCCATGAAATCGTACCGGTGCTGAGTGAGCTTAATGATTTGGCCAAATCAGGATTTAGATACCCGCCCACAACGCCCAACGCCATTGCCGCAAAAATCCATAAGGTCAAAAATCGATCCAGAAATGATAACTTTTCTCTTTTCAACGCACTCATCTCTTTCCTTTTTCCTTTCATCAAATCCACTCATGATATTCGTCTTCTCATCTTATGTGTCAGTTCATTTTATACCGTCGAAAAAAACCTTTAGATTCTCTGGAAGCACATATTCTTCCTTTGGTTGCTGCGGATGAGATCCATTGCCGTAGATTTCCCTCAAGATTGCGTTCACCAGCATTTCCTTTGGGGGCTCTTCATATTCTATTCCATTATATACCCATACTCTGCACTCGACTTGATCGCCGCATAAATCACCACAGCTCTTGCACAAAGACTCTTTCACATCCAAATCAATATCCCGGCCATTTATACGTATTGTAGGCGAACTGAGGAATTTGTACTTGATGGCCATTTCCTTCGAGTCAATATTTATTTTGTTGACTGCGATATCATACCCGGCTAATTTCAAAATCGTCGAAACATCTTGAATCGCCTGATCCAAATTGCGGTCAGTCCCCTGGCACCTTTCGCAAACATCCAGATCCAGGTACAAGAAGTCAATCTTCAATATCTTTTTCGATTCCTCTACACAACATCCACTGCCGCAAGAGCATTCTTTTTTGCCATTTTTCATCCTGTCTTTCCTCCAATTAATTTCTTATGATATTACGAAATTGAACAGGTAGCCGGTAAAGATTATACCAAGGCCAACAATTGCAATAAATAGCCCAAGAAGCTTTGGTTTCAACACTTTTCTCAAAAGTATCATCTCAGGCAGACTCAAGGCCGTGACAGCCATCATAAAAGCCAATGAAGTCCCTGTGGCGACGCCTGCCCGGGTAAGCTCGCTGACCAAAGGAATCACTCCTGCCGCATTGGAATATAGCGGAATGCCAATCAATACCGCCACCACCACCGCAAACGGATTGTCTTTGCCCGCATAGGTCGCCAACGCGCCGGCAGGTATCCATCCATGCATCACACCGCCAATGGCAATGCCGACGACAACGTAAATCCAAATACGTTTGATCAAATCAGCGGTGAAAGTCCATGAATCCAGCAATCGTTCTTTCATCGTCGGATTTGGCAGTTCCAGATCAGTGCCCACGCCCATTTCATAAACATATCCTTCAACATGCTTTTCAAGCTTCATTTTCCCCAAAATGATTCCGCTGACGATTGCAATGACCTCTCCGGAAGCAATGTAGATCAGGGCGATTTTCCACCCGAACAAGCCATAAAGCAGTCCGACAGCCACTTCATTGACCATAGGTGCGGCGATCAGGTATGAGAATGTGACGCCAAGCGGCACCCCTGCCTCAACAAACCCAATAAAAAGCGGAACCGCCGAACATGAGCAAAATGGTGTCACAATACCAAGAAGCGCCGCCAGAATATGCCCTATAAAAATACTGCCTTTATTCTTTGCAAGAATTTTTCTTGTCCTTTCGGGTGGAAAGAAACTTCGAATAAAAGTGATGGCATAGATTATCAGCAATAAAAGAATAAATATTTTAATAGTGTCGAATACAAAGAAATTCAAAGCGCTGCCCAGATGACTGCTTTGATCGATGCCAAATAGATGATAGATCAGCCAATCGGCAAATTGTTGCACCGGTGTAAACATTAAACCTCGTCCTTAAGTGATTTGAGTGATACCTATTTCATTTCTTCAATGAATTTTGCGATTTCCTCCGGTGTGTTGACTTTACCGTAGCTCTTCACCTTTTCATTCACTACAATGGCAGGTGTTCTCATCACCCCATATGCAAGGATCTCCTTCAAGTCTTCAACCTTTTCGATTTTCGCATCTATTCCGGTTTTCAAGACGGCGGTCTTTGCATTCGCCTCGAGTTTTTTACAATTGGCACACCCCGTTCCAAGAATTTTAATCTTCATTTTCATCTCTCTTTCCTATTTGCAACAAACATTGTCGGCTTCTGCATTTTCTGCAACTGTTGTGATTTCGGTCAATAATCTTTTGGCTGTTCCACACCCTTGCCCATCAATGGAATAATGCATCCATTTGCCTTCACGTCGGGAAGTGATCAATCCTGATTCACAAAGTATTTTCATATGATGCGATAATGTCGATTGTCCAATATTCAGCTCTTCCAACAACTTGCAGGCGCATTTCTCACCGCTTTGAAGCATCTCAATAATCATCAGTCGATTTGGATCGCAGAAAGCTTTAAATACTTTGGCGTTATTCTCATATTTTTTTTCCATTGTTTTCTCCTCATATTGATATTCTTCAATATGACTTCATTTTAACTCTCATATCGATGTTTGTCAATACGAAAAAAATCGGTTGCAAGAAAGTCCTTCTTGCAACCGATACATCACAATCTCAGTTGATGATTTCACCTTTATTGTTGGCCAACTTTTCACGCCATTGGTGAAGCTCCAAAGACGACTGCTTCACCCACTCTCTTTCTTCACCTACAATTTTCAAAGGTTTCAAAGACCGATAGGAACGTGTCAGGTTGCCTGGGAATTTTTTATCTGTGACGTTTGGATCATTTTCAAATTCTCCTGTTGGTTCCACAATATAGATTCTCTGCGTGCCATCCCCTTTCGCCAAAGCGGCCGCAAGTCCTGCGCCGTTGATATTGGCTGTGAAATAGATGTGATTCATTTGAAGATCAGGCTTGTAATTTGAGTTCCCACCCGGTGTCAGTAAATCCCCAACCTTTAGGTCTGCCTTAGTCCCATGATAAAACGGCCCTTTATCGGAAGGCATGCCCTTGTATGATTCTGATAATCCGACATTTCTTTTTGCATTGTCATCGTCACCCAATTCATCATAGCATTTGGCAATGTTCAAATACAACGCAGCATATGCGCTCTTTACATTATCGTCATTGATATTCAACGCGCACTGCAAGGATGTCTCAAGCCATTTCAACCTATCCAAGATAATGCTTTGATGCCGGGCCACATAAAAAGCTGTGAGAAACCGCTCAAAGTCATTGGTTGATTCCTCCCAAGCACTGAGAAACAACCTTGCAGCTTCTTCCGGTTTTCCGTCGTCTTCCATTCCCATTCCCTGGATGCATTGCTGTACAATATTGTTTTTGGGATCGAATTGGCTCATCATCTTGTTCCCCCTTACTTACTTTCCTCAATTTTCTCAATCAAGTCGTTCAAATAAACCCACCGATTCATTTTGGTGTCCAACTCTTTCTCTATCTCTTCCTTTTGGACGGTAAGCTGGAAAAGTTTGATGTAATCGCTGGTCTCCGCCTGAATTTGTTTCATGATCTCACCCAAAAGTTTTTCATCTTTGGCGATTTCGGATTCGATGGTTTTGAACTCATACTGTTCGGAAAAGGATAATTTCAATTTGGTCTTGTTTCCGTCCCGTGTCCTTGGTGCCTTTTTGTCCGGAGCAGTTTTTTTTCGGTTCGTATCCTGTTTGGATTTATTGCTTGTCAGGTAATCGGAATAGCCGCCGAGACAAGTTCGGATTGCCCCATCCTCGCGAAACTCAAAGATCGTGTCCACCACCTTGTCGAGAAAATAACGATCATGGGAAACCGCAATAACCGCCCCGTCGAATCGTTCCAAATAGTCCTCCAAAATTGAAAGTGTCTGAATGTCAAGGTCGTTGGTCGGTTCATCCAGAAGCAAGACATTGGGTGCTTCCATTAAGATACCCAGCAAATACAGGCGTCTCCGCTCTCCGCCTGACAACCGATCAATGGTTGTCCACTGCAAATCAGGGCTAAAAAGAAATCGTTCCAACATCTGCGCCGCCGTAATGGTTCCGGATCCTGTTTCGATGACTTCCGCAATTCCCCGGATATAGTCTATCACCCGCAGTGACAAATCCATGTCCTCTCCGGTCTGGGAAAAGTATCCCATTTTTACGGTAGAGCCGACGATGACCTCACCGCTGTCCGGTGTCATCTTGCCGCTGATGATATTCAAAAGGGTTGACTTCCCGCTTCCATTTTGGCCGACAACGCCGATTCTTGCGTTGCGTAAAATGTTGTGGCTGAAATTGCTTATGATGACCCGGTCGTCAAATTTCTTTGAAATTCCTTTTATTTCCACAGTCTTTTTGCCGAGTCTGGATGACAGGGAATCCATCTCCAATTTCTCGGATTCTTCCTTGCCCATATTTTCTTTCAAGGTCTCAAATCGCTGAATCCGGCCTTTGCTTTTTGTGGTCCGGGCCTGTGCGCCACGCCGGATCCATGCCAGTTCTTTCTTATAAAGACTCTTTCGCTTTCTCTCGCCGGCGGCTTCCATTTCTTCCCGCTGTTCTTTCAATTCAAGATATCTGGAGTAATTGCCGGGGTACTCGACCAAATCCCCGTTTTCGATTTCCACAATCCGATTGGTGACCCGTTCCAGAAAATATCGGTCATGGGTCACCATGATGATGGCTCCGTTATATTTCATCAAGTAGCTTTCAAGCCATTGGACCATCTCACTATCCAGATGATTGGTCGGTTCATCCAGAACCAACATGTCACAAGGATGCAACAAAGCACTGGCGATTGCCACCCGCTTTTTTTGCCCGCCGGACAACACGCCCATGGGTTTGTCAAATTCCGTGAATCCCAGCTTGGTCAGAATCGTTTTCGCCTCATAGGATTTGCTTTCTGCAATTTCAGGTGACACCCCATGAAACACCTGCTCCAGTATTGTCAGTCCTTCCTGAAAAACGGGGTTTTGAGGCAGATATTCAATCCTCAAGTTTTGGCTTTTGATCAGGTTGCCTGAATCAGGCTCTTCTTGTCCGGCGAGAATCTTGAGAAATGTGGACTTCCCCGTTCCGTTGATGCCGATGACCCCTATTTTATCGCCGTCATTGATGAAAAGCGAGATATTCGAAAGCAAGGGTTTTACGGTATAGCTTTTGTTTATGTTTTCTGCTGTCAGCAGCATGTTTTTCTCCTGTTCTTCGTTGGCCATGATTAGATCGCATGTCAATTTTATTCGTTATTCCTTGACCGCCAAACAATAATTCACATTGTCGAAAGCCGACATCCGGTGGTTCGGATTCGCTTCATTGTACTTTCTAAAAAATTGATCTGTGATTTGCTCCGGTGTAAGATGTTCGTATATGAGAAACCCGGCATTTGAGAGGATTTTCTCCAACTCCACATAAGCGTAGCTTGCAAGCATATTCTCTTTTGCACCCCCGGCGAGCAACGCTTGCTTCTTTGCCCGTTCTCCCGCCCTTGGAGTGTAGGAATGCTCGTCCGGATAATCGAAGACGATGCTGCTGCCTTCAGGAACCGTTTTAGAAATGTTCATCAAGAGATTTCGAAATACTTCCGCCGGCAAATAGTAACTGATTCCAAGCAGGCTGCAAAAGCTGGTCTGATTTGGGGAAAACTGAGGATGCTTTCTGATGCGGTCGCTCCAGTCATCCATGGTGAAATCCCCGGTCAAAAAGTATGTTTCAGTCGGAACCGCTATACCGGCTTTTTCAAGTCTTGCTTGTTTGTCCGCCGAAGTTGTCGGATGGTCGATCTCAAACACGGAAATCCGATCCGCCCAGGAAGGTTTGCGATACGCGAAACTGTCATACCCTGCAGCGAATACCAAATATTGTCGTGCTCCGATTCGTACTGCATTTTGAAGGGATTTCTCAGCGAAGGCCGCTCGCCCGAGAGGTGAAGGCGACAAATAATTGTCTACGATCCATCTCAACGCCTCATCGTCGCTCCCGTCAAATGTCGGATTGAAAAATTCAATACCGACCGTCATGTTCCGCGCCACATTATTGTAGTCCTCCTCAAGCAGCTCTTTTGCATAAATGTCATCAAATATTTTGATATCGTTGTTTTCCCTATGGTAGCTGCGGGCGAACGCACTTACCACAGCCGTCATGCTTTTTTCTTGCATATTATCACCTCCAATACTAAATACACCCAATCCGGATGAAGTACAAGAGTTGAATTTTTGGGGTTTTTGTGGTAATGTAGTACTTGATGAAAGGCAAAAACCCTTCACAGTTTCGCTGTGTTGGGTTCTTTTATGCGTTTTTGCATTGCTCTGTGATGATCCCATGTATTTTGAAACTCATATCCCCTCAGCTCCCTTTCTTGAAATCAATGAGCCTGTCAACGTCCTGAAACATTTCGTCGGAAGTCAAGTCAAAAACAAGAAGCCTTTTGCAAGCCATGCCTTTCCATCAGTGTAGTAGCGCCATTCCAGTTGAACCCCATGTCCCTCAAGGTGGCTGATAAACTGAAGATAGGCGCTGTAGGCATCCCCCAGGGCTTCCGATATGACGTCATTTGTGGGTTGTATGTTGGGATCTCTGAGGAGTTGCCGCTTCGCCGGCTTCATCTCCTTTTTGTCGGTGTTTCGTATTTCTTCTCTCTTCATTTCGCATACGTCCTCTTGTTTCAGAAACTGGAATGAACGATAAGGCTAGTGTCAATTGTACCATTATTCCTCTGCGGAAGAAAGCAAAATAGAGGCTGGTTGTTTGGAGTGACTAGAGTCAACCTATATGGTGACCATTGAGCCGTACGCCATCAATAGGTAACCCAAGAAAACAAGAAACAGCACAGGCGTAGATCCAAATTTGCCCAGACTCCACCCTTTGTTGAGATTCATGTGGGCTTTTCGGTCAAGGC